>Ga0102591_1000061_pt1 | contig 275628 bp, 253 predicted proteins | sample AraplaCol_mCL_r2_2_FD_76860 | JGI IMG/M metagenome (GOLD analysis project Ga0102591, IMG submission 76860) | Arabidopsis root microbial communities from North Carolina, USA - plate scrape MF_Col_mCL_r2 (SPADES assembly) (version 2) | ecosystem: Host-associated > Plants > Roots > Endosphere...
TCCCAGCCGGGCAATAAGATGTTCCTGGGCCACGATCGCCCTCCTGCGGTCTTGCTGCTTGGTACCAACAAGGTAGCAGTGGCGGCCGTGCGCCCCCCCATCAACTCACGCAGATCGGCGAAGAACCTTATTTTCAACCACCGGACCGTGTGCATCAGGACGCGCCCTGACGGATCCTCTTCGACTGAACCGATGCGCGCCGCCACTCGGTCTTCCGAGACGATCTGTTGGCTCAGCAGTGCGAAGAGGGGAGCATCCTTGGCGATTTCCCGCATCTCCTTGTCCATGTGTTCTGGACTCGGAAGAAAGGCCACCGCAATGTTCACGAGGGTCTGGGCGGGGTCATCCACGACGATGCGGTCGACGAGCGCGTTCATCTCCTCTTCGGTGATGACGATCGGGATGCTGAACTGGCCCATTTCGTTCCGGGATTCCAGGAGTTTTTTCTGCATGTCGACGCGTATCCGCGCGGCTTCATCGGGACGTCCCGCGCGCTGATACGCATCCACGCTGTCCTGAAGGAACGACGCGGCGACGGTGGGGCCAGCGAAACCGGCTGCAAACTCGAAGGTGCCTGCGAGCACGCTGTGCACACGTCGGTCGTCGTCAAGGCGATTTTTGCTGATGTGATGTCGAGACAATCGCTCTGCAACGGCCTTTGTTTCATGCGGATCAAAGGTAGCGGAATCCTGGGGGTTCGAAACGCGGGCGAGAACACCTTCGAGATCAGATACCAGTGAGTCAAGTTCTTCGGCCGTCGTCCTGGCTTTCTTGTGGTGGACAAGGTGGTCGTAAGCGCGAGACCACATGTGCGGCTCCTTGGTGGCGATCACTGCGCGGTGAAGTTCGAGCAGCGCGGCCCGAGCCTTGTCGATGCCATCGGGGTCGTTGATGTGTGCGGCAAGATCGAGGGCCCGTTGAGCACTTGCGAATGCATCGTGAAGGCTTGCGTCCAAACGGGCAGCCACAGCCTCGATGTAGGCTTGAATCGCAATGCGCGCCATGGCGATGTCGCGCTTGCGAGAGTTCGTGACGAATGGACTCAGTTCCCAGGCGGCATCGGCAAGTCGGGCTCTCAAGACAGGGTGTTTGAGACTTCGCGCACGTGTCGCCCAATGTTCGACAACCTCTACTGTGACGTTCTTGATGTCGGGCATGTAGGTCGATGAGCCGCTTTCGTTGGTCATCGACATCATCGGCCGAAAATACGAATCCCACGGGTTCTCGCCGCGATCGTCGAAGCTGGTCGCCAGGTATAGAGGGGTCATCTCACACCACACGCCGAAGTCTTCTTCGGGCGGCGCGGTGCGTTCTTTCATGGCTTGACGAAGTGCCGAAAGAGCCCCTGCGACGTCTGTCAATCGCAGAGGGGTGGTAGCCGCATCAAAGCGTTGGACAACGAGTTCCACCTCAGTCGCTATTGTCAGAGCCATATCTCACCGTTCGGAGTTTGTCAGGGGGTTGAGGGTCAGGTCTTGTCTCTCGCCCCAATGAGCGTTGTCACTGCCGTCCGGACTTCGGGATCGTCGACCGCCTGAAGTGCCGAGGTCAGCAGTTCTTCCGCCTGGGTCTCGCCATTCGTGTGGCGGAGCACCTTCGCGACGAGGAGGATGTCTTCGGCGGTGAGCTGAGCGAAGGCGTTCAGGATCCGGTCACGCTTCTCTGTGTCATGGCGCTCCTTCGCGGAGACGACGTCTTCGTTGAGCTGCCCGATGCGTTGTGCGATCACTTCGTCGGGGTCGCCCATGAAGCGTCGGGCCAACTCGAAGTCTTCGCAGGCGACGAGCGAAGGCATGGCGATACCGATGCAACGGTCGGCGAAGGCGGGACTTCGGTCGTTGATGTGCTTGAACAGGTCGTACGTGTTCCGTGCATTGCCCAAGCTGTCGTTCAAGGCGGAGACGTCGTTGAAGAGCTCCCAGCTCTCGACTCCCGCGGCGAGGATCGCGACCTTGCGGTCACGGAGGGCCAGCAGGGCTTCCATGGCGGGTGAGTACATCTCGCCGAGTTCCTTCCAGTACGCCAGCGCGAACGACAGGCGCACACCGCGCAGGGAACGTTCTTCGGCCAGCGCGTGCTCGTGGAACCAGATGTATTCGTTCAGCGCTTCTTCGTGGCGGCCGGCTTGCGCGGCGGCGTAGGCTTCGGTGAGGCGTTCGATGGCTTTCATGGCATCGAAGTATGGCCCCGGAGCCCCAAACGCAAACGGGGCGTCTGCTTTCACAGACGCCCCGGCGTATATCGGTGGTGGAGAGGAGGAGGATCGAACTCCCGACCTTCGCATTGCGAACGCGACGCTCTCCCAGCTGAGCTACCCCCCCGCGTCGCGCAGTTTAACTCATTTTCCGGCCGGGATCAGGCGCCACCATTCCGACCGGGCGGTCGTGCCCTCGACGGCGCCTTCTTCCACCCAGCCGATCAGCAGGCCGGGGGGGCCGGTGTCGTGGCTTGCGAGGTCGAGGAGGTGTTGCGGGTCGTCGGCGATGAGGAAGCGGGCGTCGCCTTGCCAGGCGAGGTGCTGGCTCAGGGCGGCGAGCATCTGGCTGGGTTGGCTTTGCAGGAACGTGAAGGGCATGGGCTGGCCGTCGCGGCTCTGGTCGAGGGCGGCGAAGGTGGCGCTGTCGGCGCCGCGCCAGCTGGCCACGCGCAGGATCGCGTCGGCGGGCAGGGTGTCTTCGCCTGCGGCGTCGAGGCATTGGCGGGCGCCGTGCAGGGCGAGTTCGGCCCAGGGGCCGAGGCGGCGGGGGCGGTGGCCGAGGCGTTTGGCGAGGGTGTCGCGCCAGTCTGCGGGGGGTGGGGTGAGTTGGATGTGGGCGGTGCAGGTCCAGCGTGCGGGATCGGGGCGGTGGATCCCGGCGTTCGCCGGGATGACAGGGGTTTGCGTGGCTGTGTCCTCGATCACGAACGCCGTGTGCCCGCCGCCGAAACCGAGGATCGTGGTCAGCACGTGGCGCACGCCCGTGGGCAATGCGTCGGCCAACGCGACGCCCAGGGCCGGGTCCACTGCGTTCGTGGACGAGGGCCACACCCCATCCTCCAGGCACGCCGTCAGCAACGCGATCTCGGCCGCCCCGGACGCCCCCAGCGTGTGCCCCAGCATCGCCTTCAGCGACACGAGCGAGGGCACTTCGGAGAACACGTCGCGCAGCGCGGCGGCTTCGGTGGCGTCGTTGCCGACGCTGCCGGCGGCCTGCAGCTTGACGAGGTCGATGGCGGCCAGCGGCACGCCGCTGTGGGCGGCCGCCTGACGGCACATGGCCGCGACCGACGACTGCACGGCGCCGGCCGGGTCGCTGCCGTCGACCACGTTCGCGCCGCCGGCGACGCGCCAGCGCGAGGGCGTCGACGAGAGGTGCAGCACGGCGACCGCTTCGCCGAGCACGAGGCCGTCGCGGTCGAGGCTCAGTGGCTTTGCACCGTGCGGCGACAGCAGCTGCATCGCGCCGAACCCGGCGACGGTGAGGCGGTTGTCGAGTTCGATGCCGATCACCAGCGCGTCGGTGCAGTGGCCGGCGGTGATCTCCGCAGACGCCGACAGCACGGCGTTCGACGATGACGTGCACGCCGTCGAGACGGTGAAGACGGGGCCGGACCAGGAGAGCCACTCGCGCACGCGTTGCGCGAGGTGGTGGAAGCCGGGCGCGAAGTTGCCGTCGCGCTCGCGCCCGCCGATGTCCACGGACGACGAGGCCACGAACAGCGGGCCGCGTCGATCGGTGGCGAGCGCGCCGCTTTCGGAGACGGCCTGCATCACGAGCCGCTGCGTGCGGGCCCACCAGTCCGTGTCGGGATCATCGATCGCCTGGAAGGGCCACGCGACACCGGGTGCCACCTCGCGCCGCACCGGCGCGACCCCGCCGGCACCCACCGCCGAGACGGCGCTCGCCAGGTCCTCGCCGAGCGTCGACACCAGCCCCCGCCCGGCGAGGAAGACCGCGTTCATTTGGCCAGGTGCGGCCGCAGGAACTCGGCGAGGTGGGCGATGCTGGTCAGCGCCCGGCGCGTGTCCTTGCTGTCGGGCATGCGCACGCCGTAGCGTTCCTGGATGGCCATGGAGACCTGCAGCGCGTCGAGCGAGTCGAGGCCGAGGCGGGCCTCGGGGCCGAACAGCACCTCGTCGTCGGCGAGGCCGCCGGGCGGGTTGTCCTTTTCGGCGGCGTCGAGGATCAGTGCCTTGAGGTCGGCGACGAGGGTGTCGGAGGTCATCGGGAAGTCTTTCTGAAGAGGACGACGGCCAGCAGCCACATCAGCGCCGCGAACGCGACGAGCCGGCCCACGTGGGGCAGGGTGGCGGCCACGTCGCCGCCGCGCAGCAGCACGGTGAGCAGGGCTTCGAGCGCCCAGTTCATCGGCGACCAGGCGGCGAGCTTCTGCATCACGGCCGGCATCACGAAGGTGGGCACCATGATGCCGCCCACGGCGGCCATCAGCACGTTGAGGATGGGGCCCACGGCGAAGGCCTGCGCATGGCTGCGCACGGCACACGCGAGCACGAGGGCGAGGCCGACCGCGGCCAGGCTCACGGCGCCCACGGCGACGAGCAGCGCGCCCCAGTGGATGCCGCGCAGCGACAGCGCGTCGCCGCCCAGCAGCGGCATGGCCCACACGCCCACCGCGAGCATCAGCGCGGCCTGGACGAGGTTGACGCCGATGTAGGGCAGCGCCTTCGAGGCGAGCATCGTGGACCGCGGCACGCCCAGGCTCTGCAGTCGCGCGAGCGTGCCGCCCTGGCGTTCCTGCACGAAGAGGCCGGCGAGCGAGGCGATCACGAAGAACATGCCGAACACGAGCCAGGCCGGCACGTTGTGCTGGACCGCGGTGGGCCGTGGCCCGCGGCCCGCGTGGCGTTCGGCGATCACGAGGTCGGCCATCGACGCGCCCGGCTTGGGCGGCGTGGCATCGGTCTCGGACAGCGCCGCACGCGCTTTCAGCTCACCCGCCGCACCGGCGAGTTCGGCCTTCAGCGTGTTGAAGAGGTTGCCGTCGAGCCCCGGTTCGGTCAGCAGCCGCACGCGCGCCGACGTGGGGAACGACGGTAGCGCCAGTTCGTCGGACAGCCCCGCGTCGAGCACCAGCACGTACTTGAGCGAGCCGGCACGCAGGCGCTCCGGCCAATCGGCGGGCAGCGGCACGGGCTCGCCGTGCGAGCGCGCCCACGTGGTGGCGTAGGCCTTGGCCTGCTCGCCGGTGTCGCGGGCATCGACGGCGTAGGTGAGGGATGCGGGACGGGGCGCGTCGTACACGTTCTTCAGCGCGAGCGACATCACCACGATGAAGATCACGGGCATCAGGAACAGCGCGCCCATGCCGTGGATGTCGCGGGTGAGGGCGAGCAGTTCCTTCTTGATGAGGGCAGCGAGCATGGGTCAGTCGTCCCGCAGCGAACGTTTCGTGAGCGACATGAACAGGTGCTCGAGGGTGTGGCGGCCCACCTCGGCGTGTTCGATGGACACGCCACGGGCCTCCACCGCGGCGAGCACGGCGGCGGCCGACTGCCCCGGCGCGAGGCGAACGCGCAGCAGCGCGCCATCGGCCTCCACCTCACCGAACGGACGCAGCACGGCGGCGTCCAGGCCGTCCGCACGCACCGACACCACCATGGGCCCGTCGGACAGCAGCTCGGCGAGCGACCCGTCGCGCAGCACCTGGCCGTGGTCGATGATCACGACGCGGTCGGCGATGGCCTCGATCTCCTCCATGTAGTGCGAGGTGTAGATCACGGCCGCGCCCGCGGTGGCGAGCGAGCGGATGGCATCGAGCAGGAACGCGCGGGACTGCGGGTCGACGCCCACCGTGGGTTCGTCGAACAGCACCAGTTCGGGCTCGGGCAGCAGCGCGATGGCGAGGTTGAGCCGGCGCTTGAGGCCGCCGGACAGGGTCTCGGCGCGCACGTTCGAGAACCGTTCGAGCTGCGCGAACGCTGTGCACGCGGCGATGCGGTCGCGCTTGCGGGCGCCGCTCAGCCGGCCGGCCGCGGCGAAGCAGGCCAGGTTCTCGGCCACCGTGAGCATCGGGTAGAAGGCGTACTCCTGCGGCGCCACCGCGATGCGCGTGGGGTTCGCGCGGCGGCTGTCGGCGAGCGGCACGCCATCCACGGTCACCGACCCGCGCTGCACCGGCAGCAGGCCGGCGAGGTGCGAGATGAGCGTGGTCTTGCCGGCGCCGTTGGGGCCGAGCAGGCCCAGCACGCTGCCACGGCGCGCCTGCAGCGACACGCCGTCCAGCGCGGCCTGGGCCGCGCCGGGGTAGCGGAAACCCAGCCCGTCGATGGCCAGCATCAGGGCAGGGCGGCCTTGAGGTCGCGGAAGAACGCTTCCTCGAGCGCGGCCAGGTCGCGCAGCTTCGACGCGATGGCCGCGGGGTCCACCGGCTCGCGGCCCTTGACCATGCGCGCGGCCTTCAGCGCGAACGCACGCCAGGTGTCGCCGATGGCGGTGAGGCGGTCGGAGAAGGCCGACAGCTGCGGCATCTGCGCGAGCGTGGCGGCTTCCTGCAGGAACGCGGCGTAGATGAAGCGGAAGCCCGCGCCGCCGGTGCCGATCTCTTCCTGCATGCGCACGATGTGGCCGATGAAGGCGGTGGTGTGCGCGTCGGCCGGCGGCAGCTTCGCCACCTTGTTCGCCAGCATGCGCATGCCGCGCACGCCCGCGATGGGCACGGGCGCGAGCATCGTGCGGCAGGTCTTCAGGATGGCGCGGCGGACGGCGGCCGGGGTCACGTCCTGGCGGCCGATGGCCTCGGGGAAGTACAGCAGGCCCTTCGGCGCGAGCACACCCTTGGCGAACCGCGCGCGGGCCAGGTCGGCGCTGGCGCAGCGCACGGGTTCCTCGAACACCGGGTCGCTGATGAGGTACTCGTCGCCCGACTTGCCGTAGACGAGCAGGTTGTGCGCGTTGAAGTGGAAGCGCATGTCGGGCGGGAAGTACGGCAGCCAGTACACCGACGTCTGCAGCCCCACCACCTTGCCGGCGGCCAGCAGGCCGTCGAGGCGCTGCTGCCCGGCGGCGGCCGAGCGGAAGGTCTCGAAGCGGAAGCGCGCGGCGAGCGGCCCCATCAGCCCCTTGATGATGGACTTCGGCGGCATGCGGTACGCGATGAGCGGCAGCCCCGAGATCTTCACGAACGGGATGTACGCGAACGACAGCGCCGACGACAGCCCGAACGCGAGGCTCTCGGTCATGGGCACGCCGTAGTGGCGCAGCAGGTTGGAGATGACGCCGCTCTCGCAGTGCGCCGCATGTTGATGTTGGAAGCTCATGCGGCGGGCACCTGGCGGATCTCGTCGACGGTCTTGCCGAGCGCGTCGGCATACCGGGCGAGCTGCGACGCGGAGAGGCGCGCGAAGTGGGCGGGCTTCAGGTGCCGGCGCACGCGCCACTGCCAGAAGCCGCTGGTCTGCGACAGCAGCGCGACGTCCATGCGGCACGTGTACATCCAGTACAGCAGCGGCGAAGCCGTGCCGGCGCGCACCTGCGCGAGGGCCTCGGCGGCCTGGGCCACGAGCGTGTCCACCGCGTGGCTGGTGACGATCTCCTCGGCCTCCCAGCCGCGCGACGGGGCGATCACGATGCGGCCTTCCGCGTCGCGCGCGTACATGGCCTTGCGGTGGCCGCCGAGCGTGGCGTTGCCTTCCTGCGGGACGGCGTCGATGTCCATCGGTGTCTTCTCCTCCTGAGGTGCGGTTCAGCCGACCGCTTCCATGTAGACGAAACCGCTCGAGAACCGGCCGCTCTCGGGCACGAACATCAGCAGCTTGTGGCCCGGCCGGATGCGGCCCGAGCGGAACAGCTCGTCGAGCATGATGTACGGCGAGGCCGAGCCGGTGTTGCCCTTCGTGGTGAGGTTCGTGAACCAGCGCTCGCGCGGGATGGGCAGGCCCACCTCGGCCAGGCTGTCCAGCATGGGCTGCACGAAGTACGAGGACGACAGGTGCGGCAGGAACCAGTCGATGTCGTCCGCCTTCAAGCCCCGCTTGGCGACGATCGCCTTCAGCGGTTCGGCGAGCGTGGCGCGCGCGATGTTCTCGTTGAGCAGGCGCACGTCCTGCTTGACCGAGAAGATCGACTGCGCCTGCCATTCGGACTGCGGCACGGTGAGCCAGCCGCGCAGCGATTCGTCGGGGTTCTTGTCGGCGCCGGCGTACATGCACGTGGGCAGCTCGTGGGCGGCCGACGACAGGTCGATCCAGTCGATGCGCAGCGACAGCGGGCCGCGCGGCGTGCGTTCGAGCAGCACGGCGCCGGCGCCATCGGACAGCATCCAGCGCAGGAAGTCCTTCTCGAACGCGATTTCCGGGCGGGCTTCCAGGGCCTGCACCTTGAGGTCGTGTTCGGCGTCGAAGTTGCGGGCCAGCAGGATGGGCGACGCGAGTTCGGAACCGGTGGCGATGGCGCGGTGGGCGTCGCCCGCGCGCACGGACAGCCACGCGTGCTTGAGCGCCGCGGTGCCGGCGAGGCAGATGCCCGCGCACGTGACGGCCTCGAGCTGCGGCCAGCCGAGTTCGCCGTGCACCATCACCGCGTGGCCGGGCATCAGCTGGTCGGGCAGCGAAGTGCCGGTGACGAGGCAGTCGACGCGGCCGATGTCGTCGCCCAGAGCCCGGATGGCGCGGCTGGTGAGCTGCGCGTTGGTCATGGCCGGCTCGCCGGTCGCACGGTCGATGGCGTAGTGGCGTGATTCGATGCCGTTGCTGCGCAGCACGATGCGGCGCGCACGCGACGGCTTGCCGCCCACGCGGCCCAGCACGTCCTCGATCTGTTCGTTGCCGACGGGGTCGAAGGGGAGGTACGCGCCGGTGCGCGTCAGGAATACATCAGTCCTCATACTGGGGCAAGCGGTGTGTGGCGGACCCCGAGGGCAGCTCGAAGCGGTCGCGGATTTTAGTCAACCAGGGGCGCATGAACGGGCGCAGCAGGGCCTGGATGGCGAGGCTGGCCGGCACCAGCGAGACGATCAGCGTGACCAGGAAGGCCACGTAGACCGCCAGCAGCGGCACGCGCGCGGCGCGACCGGGGCCGCCGGCGAGGCGGATCAGCTTGCCCCACACGAAGAAGCTGCGGGTGCCGGTGCGTTCGCTGAAGTAGAGCTTCGGGTCGACCTCGGCGGCGCCCAGGCCGTGCAGCAGCGGGCCGGGGCCGCGCTCCTCGTCGGCGTGCAGCGCGTCGCGCAGCGCGAGGCCGAAGCGGCGCGTGCGGCGGATCTGGGTGTCGTCCAGGCCGGCGTCGGGCATGCCCCAGAAGCCGGTCTTGCGGCCGCTCAGCAGCCACACGGGCGTGGTGATGAACGTGGCGAGCGTGGGGCCGGGGTCGATCAGCGCGACGTTGTCGATCAGGCGTGCACCGGCGTCCGCCAGCATCGCCTTCATCTTTTCCTGGGCCGACAGCCACATGTTGCGGCAGGCGATCACGGTGACGACGGGCTTGCCGGCCAGCAGCTTGCGGCCCACCGGGTGCTTCAGGAACGCGGTGACGGGCAGCGACGGCGCGAGGAACCAGACCTGGTACGGGAGGATGACGAGGTCGAAGTGTTCATCGCCAGTGAGGCCGAGCGGGGCGAGCGGCGGCGGCACGAGGTGCGCCGACTCGGGGAAGGCGTCGAGGAACTCGAAGAACGGCCAGGGGTACGGGTACGGCGTGACCGGCACCAGCGTCTCGACGTGGAGTTCGATGGCGGGATCCGCCCGCAGCGGCGCGGCGATCTGCTCCGCGACGGCGCTCAGCTGGCCGGTCTGGGAGTAGTGGATCAGCAGCACGCGCTTCGGGGGCGTGCCGGGGAAAGCGGGGTTCACGGGGACGGACTGCTGGGCGTGGACGAAGGGTCTATTGTCGTTGGGCAACGGGGTCCCTGCAGACCCGCCTTCGGGGGGGACTGGAAACAAGCGGTGAAAGGTCGCGGAATCGGCCGGATCGGCCGACCTGCATCAGCCCACGTCGCCGTCGAGGTAGTGCCAGCGGCCGTCCAGGCGGACGAAGCGGCTCGTCTCGTGCAGGCGGTGGGCGCGTCCCTGGAGCTTGCTGCGGGCGACGAACTCGACGGTGGCGTGGTCGGCGTCCTGGTCGGCATGGCGGCGCACCTCGAGCCCGAGCCACCGCAGGCCCGGTGGGTCCGGGTCGAGCGTGGCGGGGCGGGTGTCGGGGTGCCAGGTGGCCAGCAGGTAGGGCAGGTCACCCCGCACGAAGGCGCTGTACCGCGAGCGCATCAGCGCCTCGGCGGTGGGGGCCTGCAGGTGCAACGGGCCGGTGTGGTAGCGCCCGCAGCAGCTTTCGTAGGCGAGGGGGCGGGGCTCGGTGGCGCGGCAGGGGCAGGGATCGAGGGGCATCGGGGGCGGATTTCACGGAGACCCCGGAACCGGGTCGGAGGGCATTGCCAACGGGACGGGGGCGTGCCACTATACTGTTCATCCATACAGTAGTTGAACGCCATGCCGCCCGCCATTGTCCCCCTTGCCGAGCCGTCGCGCACCGCCGCAGGCCCCGTCTCGCGGACGGGCGGTGATGAATCGCCCACCCCCCCCCTTCTCCCCACTCCCCGGGCCGACCGGCTCGATCCCGAACGCCTGCACCCCGCCTTGTGGCGAGGCCACCAGCTGGGCCGCCATGCCGAGCAGGGCTGTGCCACCGGCTACGAGGCGCTCGATGCCCAGCTGCCGGGCGGAGGCTGGCCGCGGCGGGCCCTGTCGGAACTGCTGCTGGCCCATCCGGGCATCGGCGAGATCCGCCTGCTCGCCCCCGCGCTCGCCGCGGTGCAGCGGGCCGGCCGCCTCGTGATGCTGTTCGACCCGCCGGCGGTGCTGTCGGGCTGGGCCCTGGCCGGCATGGGCCTCGACGTGGAGCAGCTGCTGCTCATCCAGGCGGCCTCGCAGGTGCCGGTGGATCCGGGGGCGGCACCGCCCGGTCCGTCGCGCCAGGTGGGGGTGCAGGCGCGGCTGTGGGCGCTGGAGCAGGCCCTCAAGAGCGGTCACGTGGGCGCGGTGCTCGCCTGGCTGCCGCCCCGCCTCGCGCCCGACCGGGTGCGCCGCCTCCAACTCGCGGCGCAGGCCCACGACGGCCCGGCCTTCGTGCTGCGCGAGGCGTCGGCCCAGTCGTCGCCCAGCGCGTCGCCGCTGCGCCTCGGGCTGCGCGCGGCGGGGGTGGACCAGCTCGCCGTCAACGTGCTCAAGCGGCGCGGCCCGCCGCTGCTGCAGCCGCTGCACCTGCGGCTGCCGGCCATGCTGTCGCCGGTGGCGGCGCGGCGGGCGCGGTCGGCGGGGGAAAGCGAGGCCCGGCCCGTGGACGTGCCGGTGGGGCAGGGTGCCGATGCCCTGGCCGAACCCGTGGCGCCGCGCTTGCCGTCGGCCACGTTCGTCAACCTCGCTTGAGCCACGTCGTGGACTGGAAACCTTCCGGTGTTGTGGATCGGTCTGTACCTGCCCTGGCTGTCGCTGGAAGCCTTCGTGGCCACGTTGCCGCCGGAGGCCCGCGGCACGCCCATCGCGCTGATGCACCTGCACCAGGTGGTGTCGCTCAACCGCGCGGCCCATGGGCTCGGGGTGCAGCGGGGCATGAAACGCGCCACCGCGCTGGCGCTGGCGCCGCAGCTGCTGTTCGGCGAAGCCCACGAGGGGCGTGACGCGGCCGCGCTGCAGGCGGTGGCGCATGCGGCGCTGGCGTTCTCGCCGGTGGTGTGCCTGTCGCCGCCGGCCGGGGTGCTGCTGGAGGTGTCCACCACGCTGCGCTACTTCGGCGGCATCGACCGCCTCGCGCAGCGGCTCGACGACACGCTGGCCCCGCTGGGCCACCGCGTGTTCCGCGCGCGGGCGCCCACCGCGCAGGGGGCGGCGCTGCTCTCGCGGTGGCGCGATGGTGTCCAGTGCCCCGACCTCGCCACGCTGCAGGCCGCGCTCGACGACGCGCCGCTGCCGGTGCTCGCAGCGGCCCAGCCGCACCTCGAGACCTTCCAGGGCATGGGGCTGCGCCACCTCGGCGAGCTGCGGCGGCTCCCGCGGGCCGGGCTCGCGCGGCGTTTTGGCGAGGGGCTGCTCGACGAACTCGACAGCGCCTCGGGCGACCGGCCCGACCCGCGCGAGTCGGTGGTGCTGCCCCCCGCCTTCGACAGCGAGGTGGAGCTGTTCGCCCGCGCCGACACCACCGACCAGCTGCTGCACGGCGCCGAGGTGCTGCTGGCGCGGCTCGTGGTGTGGCTGTCGGCCCGGCATGCCTTCGTGCGGCGCTTCCAGCTCGTGCTGCGCCACGAGGGCCGCCTGCGCCGGGCCGAGGGTCCGTCGGTCACCCCCGTCGACGTCGCCCTCGCCGAGCCCTCGCGCGATGCCGGCCACCTGCAGTCGCTGCTGCGCGAGCGCCTCGCGGCCTTCGTGCTGCCCGCACCCACGCTCGAGCTGGCGCTGCACGCCCACGACATCGCGCAGCAGCCGCCCCCCAACACCGAGCTGTTCCCCACGCCGCGCAACGAACGCGAGGGCCTCGTGCGCCTGATCGAACGCCTGCAGGCCCGGCTCGGCCCGGCCCGCGTGCAGCGCCTCGTGCGCGTGCCCGACCACCGGCCCGACCGCTGTGCCCACACCGTCCCGTACGAACCCGGCGCGGCCCCCCGGGCCCCCGAACCGGTCGTGACGTCACGCCGCCCCGTGCGCCGCCAGGCGCGGGGTGCGGCCGAGCGGGCGGCTGCTTCACCCGCGCCCACGAAGCCACCCGTGCTGCTGGCCCATCCCCTGGAACCGGAACGCCCGGCCCCGTCGATGCGGCCGGTGTGGCTGATGCCCGAACCGGTGCCCTTGGCCGAACGCCAGTCACGCCCGCTGCTCGAGGGCCAGGTGCTGCAACTGCTGTGCGGGCCCGAGCGCATCGAAGCGGGGTGGTGGGACGAAGGGCTGGCCGAGCGCGACTACTTCATCGCCGGCACGGCGGAGGGGGCGCTGGTGTGGGTGTACCGGGCGCGGTTGCCGTTGTCGGGGGGGGAGGGGTGGTTTCTGCAGGGGCGGTTCGGATGAACGGGTGAAACCGCACGATGCATCCGAGGACAACAGTCAACCCTGCGAATGCCTACTGCTGTCTGGGGCAAGTCCGGCCCGTCAGAAAAACTCGTCATCCCGGCGAACGCCGGGATCCATTGCCGCCGCAGCGCACCGTCGTGTGGTCTGGAGGTGCCTGCAGTGGGCCCCGGCGTTCGCCGGGGTGACATGGGTTTCGAGTTCCCGGCCTTCGCCGGGACGCCATCGACTCACCGATTCGGCGTGATCAGGAACTTCTCCCCCGTCGCCCGCTGCCCGTACGCCTGGATCACGTCCGGCTGCAGGGTCTCGGCGAGGGTGATTTCGCGGGAGTAGTGGCTCTTGAACGTGGTCTTCAGCTCGGCGGCCACGCGCGCGCGCAGCTTGCCGGCGGCCTCGCTGCCGATCTTCTGCAGGAACGGCGTCAGCAGCCAGCCGCCCATGCCCCAGGCCATGCCGAAGCTGCGGTTGAATTCGGTGGGCGAGGTGTCGAGGCCGCCGTACAGGTAGACCTGCTTGTGCACGGCCGAGCCGTAGCGGCTGTATTCCTTCGCGTTGCGGTTGATGGCCGCTTCCATCGCCGTGAGGATCTGGCCGGCGAGCTTGCCGCCGCCCAGCGCGTCGAATGCGAGGGTGGCGCCCGTGGCGGCCAGCGCGTCGGTGAGCGCTTCCATGAAGTTGGCCGACGACGAGTCGACCACGTACTTCGCGCCCTGGGCCTTCAGCAGCGCCGCCTGCTCGGGCTTGCGCACGATGTTGACGAGCGGGACGCCGTCCTTCTGCGTGATGCGGTTGAGCATCTGGCCGAGGTTGGAGGCGGCGGCGGTGTGCACGAGGGCCGTGTGGCCTTCGCGGCGCATGGTCTCGACCATGCCGAGCGACGTGAGCGGGTTGACGAAACACGAGGCGGCTTCGGCGAACGTGGTGCCCTCGGGCAGCGGCATCACCTGCGACAGGTGCAGGCAACGGTACTGCCCGTACATCGCACCGCCCAGCACCGCGACGGTCTTGCCGAGCAGCGCCTTCGCGGCGGGGGAGTCGCCCGTAGCCACCACCACGCCCGAGCCTTCGTTGCCCACCGGCATGGACTCGTCGACGCGCGAGGCCAGCGCGCGCATCAGCTTCTCGGGCATCTTCGCCGTGGTGACGGTCTGTGCGCCCGAACCCGAGGTCTTCAGCGTCGACAGGTCGGCCATGCCGACCAGCAGCGCGAGGTCGGACGGGTTGATGGGGCTGGCCTCGATGCGCACCAGCACCTCGTTTTCCTTCGGGGTGGGGACGGGCACGCTGGCGAGCGACAGTTCGAGTTCGCCGCTCGCCTTCAGCAGCGAGCGGAGTTGCAGGGCCGTGGTGGGAATGGGCTGGCTCATGGTCGGTTCTCCGAGAGGGAATCGAGTGAGTCTAGCCCTTTCGCACGGTCGTGCTGTCGCCTGGGTGGCAGGGTTTCAGCGGATGACGTGGTACCCACGGCCGGTCAGGCAGCGCTTGAGCACGGTGCCCCGGTCGGCGTCCTTGGCGTGCTGCTGGCCGATGATGCCCAGCGAGGCGCGGTCCGCCGCGGCGCCGGCGGCGCGGGTGGCGAAGCGGGTCACGTCGTCCAGGTCCTGGTTGGCGATGGCCACGCACTGCTTGTAGTCGCCGTGGTACTGGGCCACGTCCACCTTGGCCAGGTCGACGAGGTCGTAGCCGGCGAGCGGTTCGACGGGGAGCTCGGGTTCGAGCGTGGTGCAGGCGGCGAGGGACAGCAGGCCGAGGGACAGGACGAGCGCGGACAGGGGACGCGGGAAGGTCATGGGACGGGATCGTGATGGCAGTTGAAAGGGCGCCCATTGTGCGGTCTTCGCGCGCGGGGCCTTAACGTTCGCTTCACCTTCGGCTAACCGACCGTTAACTCGTCCCTCCTATCGTCGACCCCGACACGGACGCACCGCGTCCACTCTCTCGAAGGGGTAAAGACATGACACTGAAAACCTTGAACGCCTCGCTGATCGCCGTGGGCGTGCTCGCCGTCGGCACCGCGGGCGCTTTCGGCCTCAAGCCGGAGTTCACCAAGACGCAGTCCTCCTCCGCCGCCGTGACGACGGCCGCCGCGGCCACGGCCCCCGCCAACGCGGTGGCCCCGGTGCCCGCGCAGACCATGGTGCCGAACTACCGCGCCATCGTGGCCCAGGCGGGCCCGGCTGTCGTCGGCGTGACCGTCGAGGGCGTGCACAAGCCCAGCCGCGAGGAGATGCAGCAGCAACAGCAGCAGCTGCCCCCGGGGCTCGAGAACGACCCGTTCTTCCAGTTCTTCCGCGGCCTGCCCGGCATGCAGGGCGGGGGGCGCGGTGGACGCCAGCAGGCGCCGTCCCAGCCGTTCAAGGGCCAGGGCTCGGGCTTCATCATCAGCAGCGATGGCCTGATCCTCACCAACGCGCACGTGGTGCGCGAGGCGAAGGAAGTGACCGTCAAGCTCAACGACCGCCGCGAGTTCGCCGCGAAGGTGCTGGGCACCGACACCACGACCGACGTGGCCGTGCTGCGCATCGACGCGAAGAACCTGCCCACGGTGCGCCTGGGCGACCCGCAGAGCCTCGAGGTGGGCGACCCCGTGCTCGCCATCGGCGCGCCGTACGGCTTCGAGCAGACGGCCACCAGCGGCATCGTGAGCGCCAAGGGGCGTTCGCTGCCGGGTGACGCGATGGTGCCGTTCATCCAGACCGACGCGGCCGTGAACCCCGGCAACTCCGGCGGCCCGCTGTTCGACGGCTCCGGTGCGGTCGTGGGCATCAACGCGCAGATCTACTCGCAGACCGGCGGCTTCCAGGGCCTGAGCTTCTCGATCCCGATCAACGTCGCGCTGAAGGTGAAGGACCAGATCGTCGCCACCGGCAAGGCCTCGCACGGCCGCCTGGGCGTGGTGATCCAGGACCTGAACCAGGGTCTCGCCGAATCGTTCGGCCTCGACCGGCCGGACGGTGCGCTCGTCTCGAAGGTGGCGCCCGACAGCGCCGCCGCCGCCGCGGGCCTGAAGCCGGGTGACGTGATCCTCGAGGTCAACGGCGAGCCGGTGCAGCGCTCGGGTTCGCTGTCGAGCCGCGTGGGCCTGTCCGCCCCGGGCGACAAGGTCAAGCTGAAGGTGTGGCGAGACAAGTCGGCCAAGGAGATCGAGGCCAAGCTCGGCGGCCTGCCGAGCGAGGACGAGAAGGTCGCCAGCGCCGGTGACGGCGAGGGCGGCAAGCTGGGCCTGTCGCTGCGCCCGCTGTCGCCCGACGAACGCCGCGCCACCCACCTGGCCCAGGGCCTGGTGGTGGAAGGCGCGGATGGCCCGGCCGCACGCGCCGGCATCAACGAGGGCGACGTGGTGCTGGCCATCAACGGCAAGCCGGTCACCTCGGTGGAGCAGGTGATCAGCGTGATCAAGGCCAAGCCGAAGAGTGTCGCGCTCCTGATCCAGCGCGACGGCGAACAGATTTTTGTCCCTGTGAACCTGGGTTGAGCCACCCCGCAAGGGGTGTTCACGACGCCATCCCGGCGAAGGCCGGGGTGGCGTTTTTTTCGTCCGCGGTCAGAGCGTCAGCTGGCGCTGGATCTCCTGGCCGATGGCGCCCAGCGGGATCACCTTCTCGGCCGCGTTGCGCTTGATGGCTTCCTTCGGCATGCCGAAGACCACGCAGCTGTCCTCGTCCTGCGCCGCGGTGCGGGCACCGGCGTTGCGCATCTCGAGCAGGCCGACCGCGCCGTCGTCGCCCATGCCGGTCATGATGACCCCGAGCGCGTTCGCGCCCGCGCACTTGGCGACCGATCGGAACAGCACGTCCACCGACGGGCGGTGGCGGTTCACGAGCGGGCCGTCGACCACCTCGACGAAGTACTGCGCGCCGCTGCGCTTGAGCACCATGTGGCGTCCGCCGGGGGCGATCAGTGCGCGGCCGGGCACCACGCGGTCGTTGTTCTCGGCTTCCTTCACCGTGATCTGGCACAGCGTGTTCAGGCGCGCGGCGAACGCCGCAGTGAACTTCTCGGGCATGTGCTGCACGATGACGATGCCGGGGCTCACGCGCGGCAGCGTCGTCAGCACCTCCTCGAGGGCCTGCGTGCCGCCGGTGGACGTGCCGAGCGCCACCACGCGTTCGGTGGTCTGGGTCATCGCACGGGCCGTGCTGGGCGGCAGGATCACGTCGGCGGTGTTCTTCGCCACCGGGGTCAGCGGGGCGGGGCGGCCCGCGGCGAGCCGGCGCACGTTGGCCTTGGCCGCGGCCTTCACCGTCTGGACGAGTTCGTCTCCGGCCTCGCTCAGAAACTGCTTCAGGCCCACCTTGGGTTTGGTGACGATGGCGACGGCGCCCGCGGCCATGGCCTCGAGCGTGGTCTTCGCACCCTTGTCGGTCAGCGTCGAGCAGATCACGACCGGTGTGGGCTTCTGCTGCATCACCATGCGCAGGAAGGTGATGCCGTCCATGCGGGGCATCTCCACGTCGAGCACGATCACGTCGGGCCAGTCGAGCTTGAGGCGTTCGATGGCGAGCACGGGGTCGGCCACCGCGGCCATCACCTCGACGCCGGGCGCCTGCGACAGCAGGCCGGTGAGCACCTGGCGCACGACGGCGGAATCGTCGATGACCATCACGCGGACGGGTGTGTTCATGAAGGTTCTCCAGTCAGCGGCGTGAAGCCGGAGGTGGGGTGCACCAGGCGGACCCAGACGTGGCCCGTCGCGACGTCGAAGGCGATCTGGCGGTGGCCCACGCCGAACAGGCTCTCCGAGACGACGTGGATGCCATGCTCCTGCAGCAATCGGCGTGCCGCCTCCCCGTTGTCGCGGCCCACGTGGATGGTGCTGCCCGGGTTCTGGTCCGGGAACATGTTGCCGCCGCCGAAGATCTTGGCCTCGCACTGGGTGGGGAACACGTGTTCCTTCGCCAGGGCGTCGAGCATCAGCTCGAGCGACTCCTCGCCATAGCGGCCGTCGAGCGGACCGGCGGCGCGGTTGCCCCGGCGGGCCAGCAGGAAGTGAGACATCGCGCCGATGCGCAGTTTCGGGTGCCACAGCGTGATGGACACGCAGGAGCCGAGCAGCGTGCGGAGCACGCAGTCGGCGCCGGCCACGGCGTACTCGCCGGGACGCAGGATCACGTCGCGATGTTCTGTGACGGTCGCCATGGGTCCCTCTGACGCTCTTACGGTTTTCTGTAGATGCTGGGCGCGACCTGCTCGAGCGAGTCGGTGATGTCGTTCAGCGTTTCGGAATGCCCGATGCAGAAGTGACCGCCCCGCTTGAGCGTCGCGAGGATGCGGGCCACGACCTGGCGCTTGGTGTCGCCATTGAAGTAGATCATCACGTTGCGCAGGAAAATCATGTCGAACGTGCCGAGGTTGTTCGGCAGCGCGGCATTCAGGTTGACCTGCGTGAACGAGACCTTCTGGCGCAGCGCGCGCTCGACCAGCAGCGTGCCGGTCTGGCTCTCGATGCCCTTCAGGCAGAAGCGCTTGAGGAAGTGCTGCGGGATGTGGCGCGTGCGCTCGAGCGGGTAGTGCCCGGTGCGCGCGCGCTGCAGCACCCGCGTGCTGATGTCCGAGCCGATCACCTCCCAGGGCTGCTGGGGCAGGGCGTCGGCGAGCACCATCGCCATGCTGTAGGCCTCTTCACCCGTGGAACTGGCCGCGCTCCAGATGCGGAACGGCTGGCCGCGCACCGCGGTGTCCCGGGCCACGTCGCGCAGCAGCTCGAAGTGTTTCGGTTCCCGGAAGAAGTAGGTCTCGTTGGTGGTCAGCAGGTCGACCGCGGTCTGCACTTCGTCCGCGTCCTCGCCGCTGCTCAGCAGCTTGAAGTACTCGGTGAAGCTGCCGAGCCGCCGGGCCTGCAGCCGCTTGGCCAGCCGGCCGGACACCAGGGCCTTCTTCGCCGAGGAGAGCGTGATGCCCGCCGCGTCGAAGATGAAGCGCTGGAAGTTCCCGAACTCGGCGTCGGTGATGGTGTGCATGGTCGGACGGGCAGCGGGATCAGAAGCGGGCGAACTGGCTCTCGTCGAGTGCCGCGCCCGTGTTCAGCGCGAAGCCGTTCGTGCCATTGTTCGCCGGCGCGCTCTTCTTCGCGTGCACCTTCGACGGCGGCGCGATCACGCTGCGCTGGCTGGCGCGCGAGGTCGCCACGCGGGGCGCGATCGACGGCGCGGCGCTGTGGCCCAGCTTGAAGAACGACATCGTCTGCTGCAGCTGTTCGGCCTGGCTGCTCATCTCTTCCGAGGTGGCGGCCAGCTCTTCCGAGCTGGAGGCGTTCTGCTGCGTCGTCTGGCTCAGCTGGTTGACGGCGGCGTTGATCTGGCTGACGCCCGAGCTCTGCTCTTCCGATGCGGCGGTGATCTCCTGCACCAGGTCCGAGGTCTTCTTGATGTTCGGCACGATCTGGTCGAGCAGCTTGCCGGCGCGTTCGGCCAGTTCCACGCTGGAGCCGGCGACGGTGCCGATCTCCTGCGCGGCCACCTGGCTGCGTTCGGCGAGCTTGCGCACTTCGGCGGCGACCACCGCGAAGCCCTTGCCGTGTTCGCCCGCACGCGCGGCCTCGATGGCGGCGTTCAGCGCGAGCAGGTTGGTCTGGTAGGCGATGTCGTCGATGATGCCGATCTTCTGGGCGATCTGCTTCATCGCGGCCACCGTGGCCTTCACGGCCTCGCCACCTTCGGTGGCTTCGGACGCGGCCTTCGTGGCCATGCCGTCGGTGACCTTGGCGTTCTCGGTGTTCTGGGAGATCGAGGCGGTCATCTGCTCGATGGACGCGCTGGTCTCCTCGACGCCGGCGGCCTGCTCGCTGGCGGCCTGCGACAGCGACTGCGCCGTGGCGCTCACCTCTTCGGACGCACCGGCCAGGGCCTCGGCGCCGGAGTTCACTTCCGTGACGACCTGCGACAGCTTGGCCACCGTGTTGTTGACGAACTCCTTCATCTGGCCGAAGGCGCCTTCGTAGTCGTTGTCGATCGTGCGGGTCAGGTCGCCTTCGGAGACCGCGCCCATCACGCGCACCACGTCGTCGACGCTGGCGCCGGTGGTGGACACCAGCGTGTTCAGGCCGTCGCCCATTTCCTTCTGGAAGCCCTGCAGGCCGGTGACGTCCATGCGCGCCTCGAAGTTACCACGGTTGGCGGCGGCCACGACTTCGCGCTGGCCGGCGATCACCTGCTGCAGGCGGCCCACCATCTGCTTGACGGCGTAGAGCATGCTGGTGGTGTCGCCGTTGCGGATCACCACGTCGGCGGACAGGTCGCCGTCGGCCACCTTGTGCAGCAGCGCCGCGGCGTAGTCGGGTTCACCGCCGAGCTGGCGGCCGATGATGCGGGTCACGATCAGGCCGAGGGCCACGGCCAGCAGCACCGAGGCGGCGATCACGGCGGCCATCAGCCAGCGCGCTTCGGCGACCGACTTCGCACCGTTCTCGTTCGTGGTCTTGGCCTGGGCCGTCAGCTCGTCGATGATGCCGTTCATGGTCTTCTCGAGACCGTTGATGGCCTTGCGGGCGTCGCCGTTGCTGAGGTCGGCGGCGGCGTCGAACTTGCCGTCGATGGACAGCTGGGCCACCTTGTCGTTCAGCGCGAGGTAGGCCGGCAGCTGGGCGTCGATCTCCTTGACGAGCGCGGCTTCCGTCTCGCTCAGCGAGGTGGCGCGGTAGCTCTTCATCGCGGCGTGGAACTTCTCCATGTGGACGGCGGCGCGCTTGACGGCGTCCTTCGCGTCGTCCGCATCCTTCGTCGCCGGCAGGCGCACGTACGCGCGCGAATGCGCGGTCAGCCGGGCCGAGGCCTCGGAGACGTCCTGCATCGGCAGGATGTTGTTCGCGTAGGTGTCCTGCAGCATGTCACCGAGGTGGGACATCTTCATCATCGCGTAGCCGCCGACGGCCGCGGTGATGGCCGAGCAGATGAGGAACGTCAGCAGAAGCTTGTGCGCCAGCTTCAATCGCAGGAACCAATTCATGGGGGCCTATCCTTCTTCGTGGTGCTTGTGTTATCGGCCTGCGGCTGGCGATCCGCAGGTCAGAACTTCGTGAACAGTGCGTCGTCGGGCGCCGATGCACCGCCGCTGAACGCCATCGCGGGGTTCAGTGCGTAGCCACCGGCGGAGGCGCGTTTCGGGGCCGCGGCGGCCTTGCGGGCCGGGCGGGAGATGGGGGCGGACGGCGCACGCGGCGTCGGTGCGGGGGCGACCACCGGTGCATGGGCACCGAGCACCCCCAGCTTGAAGAACGACATCGCCTGCTGCAGCTGCTCGGCCTGGCTGCTCATCTCTTCCGAGGTGGCGGCCAGCTCTTCCGAGCTGGAGGCGTTCTGCTGCGTCGTCTGGCTCAGCTGGCTGACGGCGGCGTTGATCTGGCCCACCCCGGAGGTCTGTTCCTCGGACGCGGCCGTGATCTCCTGCACGAGGTCGGACGTCTTCTTGATGTTCGGCACGATCTCGTCGAGCAGCTTGCCGGCGCGTTCGGCCAGCTCGACGCTGGAGCCGGCGACGGTGCCGATCTCCTGCGCGGCCACCTGGCTGCGCTCGGCGAGCTTGCGCACCTCGGCGGCCACCACCGCGAAGCCCTTGCCGTGTTCGCCCGCGCGCGCGGCCTCGATGGCGGCGTTCAGCGCGAGCAGGTTGGTCTGGTAGGCGATGTCGTCGATGATGCCGATCTTCTGGGCGATCTGCTTCATCGCGGCCACGGTGGCCTTCACCGCGTCACCGCCTTCGGCGGCCTCGGCCGCGGCCTTCGTGGCCATGCCGTCGGTGATGCGGGCGTTTTCGGTGTTCTGCGAGATGGAGGCGGTCATCTGTTCGATGGACGCGCTGGTCTCCTCGACCCCCGCGGCCTGTTCGCTCGAGGCCTGCGACAGCGACTGGGCCGTGGCGCTCACCTCTTCGGAGGCGCCGGCCAGCGCCTCGGCGCCGGAGTTCACTTCCGTCACCACCTGCGACAGCTTGGCCACGGTGTTGTTGACGTAGGACTTCATCTCGGCGAACGAGCCCTGGTAGTCCTTGTCGATGGTCTGGGTCAGGTCGCCCTGGGCCATCGCGCCCATCACGCGCACCACGTCGTTGATGCTGTCGCCGGCCGATTCGACCATCTGGCGCACGGTGTAGAGCATGCTGGTGGTGTCGCCGGGGGCGGTGCGCACGTCGACGGTGAAGTCGCCCACGGCCACCTGTTCGAGCACCTCGGCCGCGTACGACGGTTCACCGCCCAGCAGCTTGAGCAGGCCGCGCGTGATCACGAAGGCGATGGCGGCGCCGACGAGGATCGCGAACGCCGACAGGCCGATCACGAGGTTGCGCGTCTGCACGTAGGTCTCGACGGCCTGGTCGCCGGCTTCCTTCATCTGTTCGGAGACGTAGTCGCCGAGGGCGTCGGTGGCGGCCATGTAGGCGTCGTTGACCGGCGCGAAGTCGCTCTTCATGTACTCGATCGCGCGGGCGCGGTCGGTCTTGGCGAGTTCGTAGATTCGTTCGTACTTCGGGGCGAGCTGCTGGCGCTTCTCCTGCACGTCCTTGAACAGCTGGCGCGCACGTTCGGCGACGAGCACCTCGTCGAGCTTCTTCACCAGCTCGCCGTTGCGGGCGCGGCGCTGCTCGACCTGCTGCTTCAGGGATTCGGCCTCGCTCTCGTTCGAGGCCAGCAGCATGCCGCGCAGCAGGCGGCCGTTGTGGATGGCGTTCTTGATGATGTCGTCGGACATCTGCACCTTGGGGTACCGGTCCTCCATGATCAAGGTCGTGGCGCTGCTGACGGTCGACAGGCGCAACACGCTCAGCACGGAGATGACGATCAGCAGGAACAGCACGACGCCGAAGCCGAGGCTCAGGCGCGTGGCGACTTTGAGGTTGGAGAACATTTTTCTGGCCTTTCCCTGGGGTGCTTCGCGGTCAGAGGTGCTGACCGCTTTCCTTCGTGGCCGCGGTGGCGGCCTGCAGGTCGTCGATCGACAGGACCTGGTGGACGTTGAGCAGGATGACGAACTTGCCCTTGACCTTGCCCATGCCCTGGATGAAGTCGGTGCGGATGTTCGCGCCGAAGGACGGGGGCGGTTCGATGTCCGCGGCGTCGATGTCGAGCACTTCGTTGACGGCATCGACGACCACGCCGATCACCTGGCGCTCCTCGTCGGCCTCGATCTCGACGATCACGATGCAGGTGCGCTTGGTGACGTCGCTCGAGGGCCGGCCGAAGCGGGCCAGCAGGTCCATCACGGGCACGACGGCGCCGCGCAGGTTGATCACGCCGCGCACGCTGGCGGGCATCATCGGCACCTCGGTCAGCGTGTGGTACTCGATGATCTCCTTGATCGACAGGATGCCGATCGCGAACGATTCGCCCGCGAGCTGGAAGGTCAGGTACTGGGTGGGTTCCTCGCGCACGGCCAGCGCGCTGGTCGGGGCCACGGCGGGCAGGTGGGATCGGGTCTGGACCACGGCGTTCATGGACAACTCCTGAAGCTTAGAACTTGGAGAACTGGGATTCGTCGAGGGCATCGGCGCCCGCGACCGCGAGGCCGCGGCCGAGGTCGAAGCCGCCCGAGCGGCCCGCGGCGGCCTTCGGCGCCGAGGCCCGCGCGGCCTTCGGGGTGGCACGGCGCACCGGCGAGGCCGGCGCGCTGGCGTGGCCGAGCTTGAAGAACGACATCGTCTGCTGCAGCTGTTCGGCCTGGCTGCTCATCTCTTCCGAGGTGGCGGCCAGCTCTTCCGAGCTGGAGGCGTTCTGCTGCGTCGTCTGGCTCAGCTGGCCGACGGCGGCGTTGATCTGGCCCACGCCGGAGGTCTGTTCCTCGGACGCGGCCGTGATCTCCTGCACCAGGTCCGAGGTCTTCTTGATGTTCGGCACGATCTGGTCGAGCAGCTTGCCGGCGCGTTCAGCCAGTTCCACGCTGGAACCGGCGACGGTGCCGATCTCCTGCGCGGCCACCTGGCTGCGCTCGGCGAGCTTGCGCACTTCGGCGGCGACCACCGCGAAGCCCTTGCCGTGTTCGCCGGCGCGGGCCGCTTCGATCGCGGCGTTCAGCGCGAGCAGGTTGGTCTGGTACGCGATGTCGTCGATGATGCCGATCTTCTGGGCGATCTGCTTCATCGCGGCCACGGTGGCCTTCACCGCGTCACCGCCTTCGGTGGCTTCGGTGGCGGCCTTGGTGGCCATGCCGTCGGTGACCTTGGCGTTCTCGGTGTTCTGCGAGATCGATGCGGTCATCTGCTCGATGGACGCGCTGGTCTCCTCGACGCCGGCGGCCTGCTCGCTGGCGGCCTGCGACAGCGACTGCGCCGTGGCGCTCACCTCTTCGGAGGCACCGGCCAGCGCCTCGGCACCGGCGTTCACCTCGGTGACCACCTGCGACAGGCGGGTGACCATGTTCTGCATCGACGACAGCAGCTGGGCCGTCTCGTCCTTGCCGCGCACGTCGACGCGCACGGTCAGGTCACCCTGGGCCAGCTGGTCGGCCACGTGGACGGCCTGCTGCAGCGGACGGGTCACGCTCAGCGTGACGAGCAGCGCGATGCCGATCGACAGCACCACGGCGACGCCGCCCAGCAGCAGCATCGTGCGGCGTGCGTCGACGTACGACTCGGAGGCCTCCTTCGCGAGCGACTGGCTGGCCTTCGTCTCGTGGGCGAGCAGGTCGTTGGCGGTCTTGCGCCACTGCGACACGACGGGGCTCAGGTCCCCGTAGAGCAGCGTGGTGGCTTCGGCGTTCTTGTTGGCCTCGCCGAACTCGGCGACCTTGACCATCATCGGGACGGCCACGCGGGACGTCTCGCGGATCTTCTGGAACAGCGCCTTCTCCTCGTCGCTGGCGCCGTACTCGGCCAGCAGCTTCTCGACCTGGGCTTCCGCGGCGTTGTACTCGGTCACCAGCTCCTTGAAGCGGGCCTGCTGGGCGCGCAGCTCGGCCGGTTCGGTGCGGATGATCAGCGTGCGCAGCGTGGAGCCCATCGCGAACGGGATCAGCTTGATCTCGTTGACGGCGTCGACCTTGGTGTTCTGCACGTCCGTGATGATCGAGGTCTTGGACGAGATGTCGGCCAGGCGCGTGACGCCGAGCCACACGATGGCCGCGATGACGAGGGCCACCAGCGCGAAGCCGAGGCCGAGGCGGGTGCCGATCTTGAGATTTCCGAACATGGGGTGGATCCTTGCCGATGTGACGAGCCGGGTATCGGCGAAATAACGGGGGTAAAGCGGGGGGAGAGGGGGTCAGACCGCCACGGGGCGGTCGGTGGCGTTCGGGAACTGGGCCTGTTCCATCAGCACGGGCACGTCCAGGATCAGCGCGACGTCGCCGCTGCCGAGGATGCTCGAGCCGCTGATGCCCTTGACCTGGGCGAACATCTTCGAGAGCGGCTTGATGACGGTCTGGGCCTCGCCCAGCAGCGTGTCGACCACGAGGCCGAACTTCTGGCTGCCGTGCTTGACGACCACGATGTTCTGGCGCGCCGACGGCGTGCCGGGCACCTCGAACAGGTCGCGCAGGCGGATGAACGGGAGCACCTGGCCGCGCAGGTCGGTGTAGTCGTGGCCGTCCTCGGCGTTGAACTCGACGCACTCGTCGACCATGTCGAGCGGCACGACGAACACCGACTTGCCGACCCCCACCTGGAAGCCGTTGATGATGGCGAGCGTGAGCGGCAGGCGCACGGTGACCGTGGTGCCGAGGCCCGGCTGGCTCGCGATCTCGACGCTGCCGCGCAGCGCGACGATGTTGCGCTTGACCACGTCCATGCCCACGCCGCGGCCCGACAGGTTCGTCACCTTCTCGGCGGTGGAGAAACCGGGTTCGAAGATCAGCGCGTACGTTTCCGAATCGGTCAGCACGCGGCCCGGTTCGATGAGGCCGCGTTCGACCGCCTTCGCGAGGATCTTCTCGCGGTTCAGGCCACCGCCGTCGTCGCCGACCTCGATCACGATGCTGCCCGAGTCGTGGTACGCGTTGAGCGAGACCGTGCCCTGGGCCGGCTTGCCGCGCTGGGCGCGCAGCTCGGGCGAGTCGATGCCGTGGTCCATCGCGTTGCGCACGAGGTGGGTCAGCGGGTCGCCGATCTTCTCGACGACGGTCTTGTCGAGTTCGGTGTCCTCGCCGTTGACGACGAGGGCGATGTCCTTGCCGATCTCGCGCGAGACGTCGTGCACCACGCGCTGGAAGCGGTTGAACGTGGCGCCGATCTTGACCATGCGCAGCTGCAGCGCGCTGTCGCGCACCTGCTCCACGAGGCCCGACAGCGTCGAGTGGCACTCCTGCAGCTCGATGTTGCGCGTGCGGCGCGACAGCAGGCTCGCGCCGGCCGACGCGATGATGAGTTCACCGACGAGGTTGATCAGCTGGTCGAGCTTCTCGGCGTCGACACGGATGGACTGGCTCTCGGCGGTCTTGGCGTCCTTGACGCGCTTCTGCTTCTCGAGCGCGGCGGCCACGACCGGCGCGGCGACCGCACCCTGCTCGACGAGGATCGAGCCGATGGGCGAGGCCTCGGGCTGGCGCTGCTCCTGCACGTCGAGGGCCGCGGCCAGTTCGTTGGCGGTGATGGTGCCGCAGCGCACGAGCATCTCGCCGAGGCGGGCCGACTCTTCCGGCTGGCGGCGGATCAGGTCGATGTAGTCGGCCGAACGGCTGTTCGGCGGGAGGATGTTCAGCGTGCAGTCGTCGAGCACGAAGTCGAACACGTTCTCGATGGCGGCCTTGTCGGCCTGGCTGCGGAACGCGATCTCGAAGCCGAGGTAGTTGGACTCGGGGTCCATCGTGTCGGCGTCGGGCAGCTTGTCGGTCAGCGTCACGATGCCGGTGACGGTGCCCAGCGTGCCGAGGAAGCGGATGAACGACACGGGGTCCATGCCGTTGCGCAGCACGTCGGCGCCGAATCGGACCGAGATGTGCCACAGGTCGTTGCCGGAGCCTTCGGCCGACGCGACGCGTTCGAACGAGGACTCGGATTCCGCGATGGCGACCGGGCCGGCGCCGAGGTACACGCGCAGGCGTTCGGTGAGCGGCGCGCCGCGGGCGAGCAGCTCGTCGTCGGCGCTCTGGCCGGGGTTCGATTCGACGGCGTCGATCAGCGCACCGATGTGGTCGCTGCAGGACAGCAGCAGGGCCACCATCGGTTCGTCGATGGCGAGCTTGCCGTCGCGCACGTCGTCGAGCACGCTCTCGACCACGTGGGTGAAACTCACCACGTCGTCCAGGCCGAAGAGGCCGGCCGAGCCCTTGATGGTGTGGGCGGCGCGGAAGATGGCGCCGATGGTTTCGGTGGTGTCGCTTTCCTGGCCAATGCCGAGCAGGGAGGACTCCATCTGTTCGAGCAGCTCCCGGCTTTCGGCGAAGAAAGTCGACAGGGCGTCGTCCATGTTCATGGTGCGGGTCTTTCGAGAACGTTTCGGGGGACGGCCGTCAGGCGGGGAGGACGATGGGGTCGCCGAAGTGCTGGGAGAGGTCGAGCAGTTCGAACACGTCGAGCACCGGGGCGCTGTGGCCGGTGAGGCGCAGCGTGTGGCCGGTGGCGGTGGCGGCGCGCTTGGCGAGCATCAGCAGCTGCACCCCGGCGGTGTCGAATTCCTCGACGGCCGAGAGGTCGATCTCGAGGGTGCCGTTCGCCGCGACGGCGGCGAGCAGCGTGTCCTTGAGTTCGGCGGCGCGGTAGATCGTCAGCTCGCCTTCGATGCGCAGGGGAGAGGTGGACATGCCGGTCTCCCGATCAGGGCAGCACGAGCTTCTGCACCACGCCCAGCAGCTGGTCGGGCTTGAAGGGCTTGACGATCCACGCCTTCGCGCCGGCTTCCTGGCCTTCCTTCTTCTTCGACTCCTGCGACTCGGTGGTGAGCATCACGATCGGCGTGAACTTGTACGCCGCCATCTGCTTGACCGCCTTCACGAACGAGATGCCGTCCATGTTGGGCATGTTCACGTCGCTGATGATCAGGTGCACCTTCTGGCCCTTGAGCTTCGACAGCGCGTCCTTGCCGTCGCAGCCTTCCGTCACCTCGTAGCCCGCGTTGCGCAGGGAAATGCTGACGACCTGGCGCACGGAGGCGGAGTCGTCGACGATCAGGATGCTCTTGGCCATGGGGTTCCTCTCTGCAGGTACTTGATCTTGAAAATCAAAAGAACGTGATCTCTTCTTCGGCAGGTGCCTTGACGCTGCCGCCGCCGTGGGTCGTGTGTTCCTCGGCCATCGCGTACGTCTTCTTCAGCGCCTCGAGCAGCGCGGCGGTGTCGACCGGGCGCAGCTGGCCATCGCGTTCGAAGGCTTCGCGGCCGGCCGTGAGTTCGGCGGGCAGCTGGTCCATGTTCTGGCGCACGTGGGTCATCACCTGGCTCACGCGGTCCTGGAACTGCAGCTGCACGAGGGCTTCGCAGATCTCGGCCTGGATGCCCACGCTCTCGCGTTTGAGCACGTCAGCCGATTCGACCAGCGCGTCGGTGACGCCATGGAAGCCCGACAGCACCGTGTTGATCGAGTTCTCGCAGTTCGTGATCGAGGCGGCCTCGCGCGTGGCCGACGCTTCGGCGCTGCGGCGGGCGTTGGCGATGGCCTCGCCCACGAGGTTGACCTTGTCGGTCATGCGGCGGCCCGTCTCGCCGGACATCGCGGAGAGCTTGCGCACTTCCTGCGCGAGCACCGAGAAGCCGCGGCCGGTCTCGCCCGCGTGCGCGGCCTCGATGGCGGCGTTGATCGCGAGCAGGTTGGTCTGGGAGGCGATGTTCGCCACTTCGGCGGCCATCTGCTGGAGTTCGGCGACGAAGCGGCCGAGGTTCTGCACCTCCTGATGCATCGCGCCGTTGCTTTCCATCGCGGCGCGCAGCGATTCGAGCACCGCGTTGAGTTCACGCGTGCTGCGGTCGAACACGGCGACGAGGCCCTGGTCGGCGCCTTCGTTCGCTTCGGTCGCGACGGTGGACGCCTTCATGGCCTGGTCGAGGCGGTCGACGATGCCGCCGAACCGCGCGCTCAGCTCGGAGATCGCGGTCTCCATCTGCTGGCGCGAACTCTCGATGTGGCCGCCCCACACGGGGAGCAGGTCACGTCCGAGGTTCTCGTTCTCCCGCACGAAGGTGGCGGTGGCATCGCGCTGGCGGCGATCGTGCGCGGCGCGCTGCCGGTCGAACACGAAGCCGGCCGCGACGAGCACGCCACCACCAGCCAGTGCCCAGCCGTTCCAGCCGCTGGCCGCCCACGTGGACAGCCCGCCGGCCGCGCCGAGCAGGGTGCAGGACAGCCCGCGCAACGAGGTCGCACCGAGCCGCAAGCGGCCGGGAGCGGCCGACGTCGACCCGGAGGCCGTGGAAAGGGTGATGGAGGACATGCCGGACTTATCGACCGGACGGTCTGAAAGATGAGCGGGAACTGCCCGGTAAACCCAGCCCATCTGTGAAATGGCGCAGCATTTCGCGTAAGAGAATGTGTGTGCCAGCCGTAGGAATGGGCCGTGTGTTGTCCGCCGTCATGGAACAGGTCCCCTTGTTCATCGCCTAATGGTCAGGCGACCGAAAAGGAGACCTCATGAACATCCATTCAGTGAAATGCGCCGCGCTGGCCGCGGCCCTCGCGTGCGTGTCCCATGTCGCCCAGGCCGACGAACTGCTGCCTCTGCCGCCGGCGAAACAATCGGGCGATGTGACGTACACGAGCGGCGGCATCCCCGACGAACAGCTGCCGGCCGTGAAGCAGGCGCGGGCGAGCTATCCGCTCGTGATCGAGCTGTTCCAGAAGAACGGGTCGAAGAACCAGTACACGGCGGACGTGCAGGTGCGCCTCATCGACGCGAAGGGCCAGGTCGTGCTGGACGACAAGGCCGAGGGCCCGTTCTTCCTCGTGAAGCCGGCGCCGGGCACCTACCGGGTGGAGGCCACGTTCAACGGCAAGACGCTCGAGCAGCGCGGCGTGACCGTGGGCGCGAGCGGGTCGAAGCGCGTGGTGTTCGTGTTCCCGCCGTCCTGATGAACGCTCAGGGCTCGCCGCCCGCGTTCATCAGCGCCGTGTAGCGGCGCTGCATTTCTTCCGGCGTCACGTCCTCGATCGAATGGCCGATCAGCCAGGTGTGCCCGAACGGGTCGCGCAGGCGGCACGACCGTTCGCCGTAGAACTGGTCGGTGGGCGGCATCAGCACGGTGGCGCCCGCGGCCACGGCCCGGGCCACGACGGCATCGCAGTCGTCGACGTGCAGGTGCACGGAGGCGGCGGTCTCGCCTTCCTTGCCGGGGGCGTTCAGGCCGTACTCCGGGTACGCGTCCGACAGCATCAGCACCGCCGGGCCCAGCTGCACCTCGGCGTGGCCGATGCGCCCCGAGGGCTCGACGAGGCGGAAGCGCTCGACGCCGCCGAAGGCGCGCACGCAGAAGTCGATGGCGGCCGCGGTGTCGGCCACGCGGAGGTACGAGAAGACTTCGTGGATGCGGGAGGGGTTGCTCATCGGTGTCTCCTGGCGTTCGGGTGAAGCCGATCATCGGCCGGCCGGGCCGGTGCGTCTTGGATGTTTTTCAAGCGCCATGTGTTCCGGCTGGTCGGGGCCCAGCGGCCGGTAGGCCGACGGCGTGATGCCGGCCATCCGGCCGAACTCGCGGATCAGGTGGGGCTGGTCGCTGTAGCCGGCGTCGAGGGCGGCCTCGGCCCAGTCCGGCGCGGGCGATGCGGCCACGCGGCGCAGCAGCGTGTGGAAGCGCCGCACGCGCAGGAAACGCTTGGGCGTGAGGCCCGTGGCCTGTTCGAAGCGGGCGATGAACGTGGGCGGCGAGAGGCCGCTCGCGCGCTGCACCGGTGTCACGGCCTGCGCGCCGCCACGGAAGGCCCCCAGCACGGCCGCGATGAACGGGTCCGGCGTGGCACCGGCCAGGCGCTGCAGCAGGTGGCGTTCGAGGCGGCGCAGGCGTTCGTGCACGTCGGGCGCATGCTGCAGCCAGTCGCGCAGGCGGTGCGCTTCCGCACCCCAGACGTCGTCGAGGGCGACGGTGCGGTTGTGCAGTTCGGGCAGGGCGCCGCCGAGGAGGGCGGCCGCGCCGCCGGGCCGGAAGTGCACGCCGACGACGCTGGAGGCCCCGCCGGTGCCGCGGACGATGGCGCGGTCGTGGGCGCCCTGCACGATGGCGGCGCGGAAGACCTGTCCCGCGGGGTCGGCTTCGTGGGCGAAGCGCGTGATCTCGGCGGGGTCGTGCAGCGGGATCACGATGTCGACGCAACCGGTGGGCAGCTTGCGCTCCCGCGCGTGGGGGAGGGCGCCGCGGTCGCTGGCCCACAGGACGGCCACGAAGGCGTCGAGGGGCGGGGCCGGCACACGCTGGGTCAGCATGCCGGCCTCGTCACCGATCAGCCGATGCGGCCGATCAGCAGGTACTCCATCAGCGCCTTCTGGGCGTGCATGCGGTTCTCGGCCTCGTCCCAGACGACCGACTGCGGGCCGTCGATGACCTCGGCCTCGACCTCCTCGCCGCGGTGCGCGGGCAGGCAGTGCATGAAGAGGGCGTCGGGCTGGGCGACGGCCATCATCTCGCGGTCGACGCACCAGTCGGCGAATGCCTTCTTGCGCGCTTCGTTCTCGGCCTCGTAGCCCATGCTGGTCCACACGTCGGTGGTCACGAGGTGGGCGCCGCGGCAGGCGTCGAGCGGGTTCTTGAAGAACTTCACGCACTGCTGGTTGGTGACCCCGGCCACCTTGGCGTCGATCTCGTAGCCGCTGGGCGTGCTCACGTGCAGCGTGAAGCCGAGGATGTCGGCGGCCTGCAGCCACGTGTTGGCCATGTTGTTGCCGTCGCCGACCCACGCGACCACCTTGCCCTGGATGGAGCCGCGGTGTTCGATGTACGTGAAGATGTCCGCGAGGATCTGGCAGGGGTGGTACTCGTTCGTGAGGCCGTTGATGACCGGCACGCGCGAGTTGGCCGCGAAGGCCTCGAGCTTGGTCTGCTCGTACGTGCGGATCATCACCAGGTCGACCATGCGGCTGATGACCTTGGCGCTGTCCTCGATGGGTTCGGCGCGGCCGAGCTGGCTGTCTCCGGTGGTGAGGTTCACCACCGAGCCGCCCATCTGGTACATGCCCGCCTCGAAGCTCACGCGGGTGCGCGTGCTCGCCTTCTCGAAGATCATCGCGAGCGTGCGGTCGACGAGGGGCGTGTACTTCTCGTAGTTCTTGAACCGCTGCTTGATGGTGGCGGCGCGCGCGAAGAGGTACGCGTACTCCTCCGCACGGAGGTTGCTGAACTGCAGGTAGTGCTTGATGAGGCTCATGCCGGGCTTCATGGGGTGGTCTTCGCGAGGAACGACTTGATCAGCGGCACGAGGATGGCCACGATCTGGTCCGCTTCGGCAGCGGTCAGGATGAGCGGCGGCACGAGGCGGATCACCTTGTCGGCCGTGACGCTCAGCAGCAGGCCCGCCTCGGCGGCCTGGCCCAGCAGTTCGTTGCAGGGGCGGGCGAGTTCGATGCCGATCATCATGCCGTGGCCGCGCACCTCGACGAAGCCCTCGACGTTCTTGAGTTCGCGCTTGAGGGTCGTGGACAGCTGGGCGCCCACGGTGGCGGCGTTCGCGAGGAGGTTGTCCTCCTCCATGATGCGGATGGTCTCGACGCCGGCGCGCATGGCGAGCGGGTTGCCGCCGAAGGTGGTGCCGTGGTTGCCCGGGCCGAATACGTTCGCGGCCTTCGGGCCGCACACGATGGCGCCCACCGGCACGCCCGAGCCGAGGCCCTTGGCGAGCGGCATGACGTCGGGCTTGATGCCGGCCCACTGGTGCGCGAACCACTTGCCGGTGCGGCCCATGCCGCACTGCACTTCGTCGAGCATCAGCAGCCAGCCCTTCTCGTCGCACACACGGCGCACGGCCTGCAGGTACTCGACCGTGGCGGGGTTGATGCCGCCTTCGCCCTGGATGACCTCGAGGAACACGGCCACCACGTTCGGGTTGTCGCGCGCCTGGGCTTCGATGGCCGAGATGTCGTTCAGCGGCACGCGCACGAAGCCTTCCACCAGCGGGCCGAAGCCGGCCTGCACCTTCGGGTTGCCGGTGGCCGACAGCGTGGCGATCGAACGGCCGTGGAACGCCTTCTCGTAGACGATGATCTCGGGGCGGTCGATGCCCTTGTCGTGGCCGTACTTGCGGGCGATCTTGAGTGCGGCTTCGTTGGCCTCGAGGCCCGTGCTGCAGAAGAACGCATTCGTGAGGCCCGACAGCTCGCACAGCTTCGCGGCGAGGGTCTCCTGCAGCGGCACCTGGTAGTAGTTGCAGCTGTGGATCAGCTTGCTGACCTGGTCGTGCAGCGCGGGCACGAGCTTCGGGTGGGCGTGGCCCAGCGTGTTCACGGCGATGCCGGCGAGGCCGTCGAGGTACTTCTTGCCGTCGGTGTCCCACACCCACGCGCCTTGCCCGTGCGACAGCGCGAACGGCAGTCGGCCGTAGGTGTTCATCACGTGGGGCGCGGCGTTGGCGGTCTTGGCGGGGGCGGTCATGGCGGAGGGCTCCAAAGAAAACGGCCGGGGCCCTTCGAGGGCCCCGGGAGATTTTTCATTCTAAAGGGCAGTCATGCCCGTTACGACATGCACTGCGTTGGGGTGCGGAGATGCATCGTTGTCATCGCCGATGAAAAATGTGCGTGTGATTCAGCAGGGTACCCGGGGTTGGGTGCTGCTATGCAGCACAAACCCGGCGACAATGCGCGCTGGAACACAATTCCTCCACCAGCCATTGCATGAGCTCTGCCAAACCCCGCGAAGTCTTCATCCAAGGCGTGACCCAGGACGGCCGTGTTTTCCGACCCAGCGATTGGGCGGAGCGGCTCGCCGGTGCCATGTCGTGCTTCCGCCCCGAAGGGGCGGGGGGCGGCATCGGCGCCTTCATCGGTTATTCGCCTTACTGCGTTCCCCGTGTCATCAACGGCGTGAAGTGTGTCATCGTCAACGAGGCCCTGCGTGACGTCGAACTCATGGCGTGGGACTTCGTGATGAACTTCGCCCGCGACAACAACCTCCAGGTGGCCGACGCCTGCCTGCTGCCCGAGTCCGGCTCCGGCGCCCCCAAGCCGGGCTGACCTCCCGCCGCTCAGTTCACCGGCTGCGGTGCGGGGAACTGCCACCGCTTCTCGAGCACCTCGGCCCTCGGCCGGTACAGGCGCACGGTGTAGTTCCACCCGTCCACCGTCGGGATGCAGTTCGGTACCTTGCCGTCGCAGCCGCCGAACTGGATCGGGACACTCCCGTCCGCCGCCTTCTTCGCGGTGATGTTGTTGACGGTGTAGGCCCCCGCGGCATTCTTCTCGTAGTAGCCCTTCGCGTTGTAGACGCTCACGGACCAGAAGCCGTCCACCGGCACGTCCTTCACGTCGAGGCGGTACACCGTGCGGCCGTCGTTGCGCTCGGGCGCAACGCTCAGGTAGACCGCATCCTTGTCGGGATTGCCGCCCCAGCCGGCGGCGGTGCCCAGCAGGTGGTGGATCGGGTTCACCGCCTCGCGGGTGCCGAAGGCCTCGCGGAAGTCGGGCTGCGTCGCGGCGAGCGAGAGGAGGGCGTCGCGCACCTTCTTGTGGCTCGCGGCATCCCAGGCGGGCATGTCGAGCGAGCCGGTCGCCTTCTGCGCCACGGTGATCCGGTCCTGCAGCGCGTGCACCTGGGCAATGTCCTTCGGGTCTGCCGGATCCACCAGCGTGCGGATGCCGGCGACCACGTAGCGGGTGCCGACGTTCTCCCGGGTCAGCTGCCGGCGGCCCGCGCCGTAGTAAACCGAGGGGGTGTAGTGGTCCTGGTTGATCACCTGCAGCGACATGAACCGCCCGCCGGCGTCCGGCATCGTGATCTCCACCGGGCCGGCGTCGAGGTCGAAGATGGCGAAGGTGTAGAGGGTGTCCCGGTTCAGGCGGATCACCGTCTGGTTGTCGATCGATGCGGGTTGGCGACGGTGCAGCAGCTTGCCGAGCCCGCCTTCCTTCGCCAGGTTGGCGATGTACATGTCCGACTCCGCCCGGACGAAGTTGTCGACGGTGACCTTCTGCGGAGCCGGCTGGGCGAACGCGGGGGCGGCGAGGGCGGCGGCGAGGCCGGCGATCCAAGGGGTGCGCATGCGAAGCTCCTGGAGGATGGGCGGGTCGGGCCGATCCTATCGATCAGGGTTCGCGGTCACCATTGCACCTTGGTGCACGACAGACGTGACAAAGCCCGCTTGCGCGGGCTCCGGATCAACAAACAACAAGGCCCGCCGGAGCGGGCCTTGGAGCTTCTTCCACCTGGTAGTCGATCAGGCCGCGAGGGCCTTGACCTTGGCGGACAGGCGGCTCTTGTGGCGAGCGGCCTTGTTTTTGTGGAACAGACCCTTGTCGGCGACCGAGTCGATCACGCTTTGGGCGGATTGGAAGAGTTCCGTGGCCTTGGCTTTGTCGCCGGCGGCCACGGCCTTCTGGACATTCTTGATGACGGTGCGGAACTTCGAACGCAGGGCCGTGTTGGCGGCGTTCAGTTTCACATCTTGCCGAACGCGCTTGAGGCCAGACGCGATGCGGACAGTCTTTTTCTTAGCTTTGGAAGCGGTTGCCATGCTTTAGCTGTACCCAGGTGGTATGAAGTCCGCCAGTATAGCATTCGCTTCGGGCATAAGACAAACTGCAATATCACGCGGGCTTCGGCTCCCTATAATCCGCCCCTTTTCCGGGCCCAAGAACACCCCATGAACCTGCTCCGGGCCGCGTCCACCGTCTCCCTGCTCACCCTCTGCTCCCGGGTCACGGGGCTCGCCAGCCAGCTGATGATCGCGTCGATGTTCGGCGCGGGCGCCTGGACGGACGCGTACAACGCCGCCTTCCGCATCCCGAACATGCTGCGCCGCCTCTTCGGCGAAGGGGCTTTCGCGCAGGCCTTCGTGCCCATCCTCGGGCAGACGCGGGTCACGGAGGGCGACGAGACCACCCGCCGCCTGATCGACGCGGTGGCCACCATCCTCGCCTGGGCGCTGTTCCTGACCTGCGTGGTGGGCATCCTCGCGGCCCCGGCCGTGGTGTGGCTGCTGGCCTCCGGCCTCGAGAAGTTCGACGACGCGGTGCTGATGACCCGCCTGATGTTCCCCTACATCGGCTTCATCTCCCTCGTGGCGCTGGCCGCGGGCGTCCTCAACACTTGGAAGCATTTCGCGGTGCCGGCGGCCGCGCCCGTGCTGCTGAACCTCTCGCTGATCGCCTGCGCGTGGGGCCTCGCGCCTGTGTTCGCGCGCTGGGGTGTCCAGCCCATCTACTCGCTGGCCGTCGGGGTGATGCTCGGCGGCGTGCTGCAGCTCGCGGTGCAGGTGCCGGCGCTCGTGGCCATCGGGCAGCTGCCCCGCATCGGCCTCGGCCCGGCCGCGATCCGCGCGGCCTGGAACCACCCGGGCGTGCACAAGGTGCTGCGCCAGATGGCCCCGGCGCTGATCGGGGTGTCGGTGGCGCAGCTCTCGCTCTTCATCAACACGCAGCTCGCGTCCCACCTGGGCGTGGGCGCCATCTCGTGGCTCGGGTACGCCGACCGCCTGATGGAGTTCCCCACGGCGCTGCTGGGCGTGGCCCTCGGTGTCGTGCTGATCCCGCAGCTCTCCAGCGCCCAGGGTCGGGGCGACACGGCCTCGTACTCGGCGCTGCTCGACTGGGGCCTGCGCCTCGTCGTGATGCTGGCGCTGCCGTGTGCGATGGCGCTGCTGGTGTTCCCCGAAGCGCTGGTCGCGGTGCTGTTCCACCGCGGCGCCTTCACCGCGGCCGACGTCGCCCAGACCGTGCGGGCCCTGCAGGGCTACGGGGTGGGGCTGATGGGGCTCATCGCGATCAAGATCCTCGCGCCCGGCTTCTACGCCCGCCAGGACATCCGCACGCCGGTGCGCATCGCCGTGGCCGTGCTGGTGCTGACCCAGGTGCTCAACGCGGTCTTCTGGTTCTTCGTGCCTTCGCTGCAGCACGCGGGTCTCGCGCTGTCCATCGGCCTCGGGGCCCTCGTGAACGCCGCGTGGCTGTTCGTCGGCCTGCGCCGCAGCGGGGCCTACGTGCCCGCGGCGGGGTGGGGTGGCTTCGGCCTGAAGGTGGTGGTGGCCACCGGGCTCCTGACCGGGCTGCTCGCCTGGGGCGCCCACCACGTCGACTGGGTGGGCCTGCCGGGCTGGACCCGCGTCGGCTGGCTCGTGCTGCTGCTGGGCGGCTCCGCCGTGCTGTACTTCGGCAGCCTGCTCGCGATGGGGTTGAACCTGAAGCAATTCGTCCGCAGGGGCTGAGCGCCGCCCGCCGGGCAGGGCGCCGCGACTGGATTTAGACTGTGCCCATGTCCCTTCGCCTGATTCTCGAGCCGCCCACGGCCCTGGAGTATTTTTCCGCGCTGGTGGCCGACGACGCCTCGCTGTCGCTGCTCGAGGCCGCGGCCAGCCTGTGCCAGGACGAGCATCCCGACATCGACCTGCAGGCCCTGCTCGGCGAGGTCGACGCCCTGGCCGACCAGCTCCGCCGCCGCGTGCCGGCCGACGCCGTGCCGCTGCAGCGCCTGCGCCGCCTGAACCGCTACTTCTTCCAGGAGCTGGGGTTCGCCGGCAACGTCAACGACTACTACGACCCGGGCAACAGCCTGCTGAGCACGGTGCTGCGCACCCGCCGGGGCATCCCGATCACCCTCGCCGTGCTCTACATCGAGCTCGCCAACGAGATCGGCCTGAACGCCTGCGGCGTGTCCTTCCCCGGCCACTTCCTCGTGAAGCTGCACATGCCCGAGGGCGAGGTGGTGATCGACCCGTTCAGCGGGCAGTCGCTCTCCCGCGAGCAGCTCGACGAGCTGCTGGTGCCGTACCGCCGCAGCCACGGGCTGGAGGGCGATTTCGAGATGCCGCTGGGCCTGTTCCTGCAGGCGGCCGAGCCGCGCGACGTGCTGGCCCGCATGCTGCGCAACCTGAAGGAGATCCACCGCAGCGCCGGCGACTGGGCGCGGCTGGTGGCGGTGCTCGATCGCCTGGTGGTGCTGCTGCCCCAGACCTGGGAGGAGCGCCGCGACCGCGGCCTGGCCCACGCCGAGCTGGGCAACCGGGAGGCGGCCCGCAAGGACCTGGGGGCCTACCTGCTCCACGCCCGGGAGGCGGTGGACCGCGCCGCGATCAGCGTCCGGCTGAGCGAACTGGGCCCGGACGGGCCCGATCGGCTGCACTGAGGGGCGGCCCCGGGGCGCTCCCTTTAGAATTCGGGCCGGACCCGCCCGACAATGGGTCCCCCGGGAAGGCGCCCACGCGGCCTCCCGCGGAGAACAACCGAACCCCTTCTTCACCCCGGATGCGCCAACTCCCGCTCGACATCGCCACCGAGCCCGCACGGTCCTTCGACAGTTTCGTGGCGGGGGCGAACGCCCACGCCGTCGCCCATCTGCGCCAGGTCATGCACCAGTCCGCCCCAGTGTTCCTCTGGGGCCCGTCCGGCGTCGGCAAGACCCACCTGCTGCACGCCACGGCCAACCTCGTGCAGCAGCAGGGCGGCCGGGTGGTCTGGTTCGACGCCCACCAGCCGGTGCCCTGGCACGTGGAGGACGCCGGCCAGCTCGTCGTGCTCGACAACTGCGACCAGTTCGACGAGGCCCACCAGCACGCCGCCTTCGCGCTGTTCATCGAGGCCACCACCCACGGCGTGCCCGTGCTGGGCGCGGCGCCCGTGCCCCCGGTCGACCTGCCCGTGCGCGACGACCTGCGCACCCGCCTCGGCTGGGGCCACGTGTTCGCGGTCCAGCCGCTGTCCGAGCCCGAGGCCCGGGCCGCGCTGCGCCGCGAGGCCGACCGCCGCGGCCTGTTCCTGTCCGACGACGTGATGGACTACCTGCTGACCCACTTCGCCCGCGACCTCAAGCACCTGATGGCGCTGCTCGACCGGCTCGACGAGTTCGCGCTGGTGCACAAGCGGGCCATCACCGTTCCACTGCTCAAGCAAATGCTGACCGAAGAGGGTCCATGACGAAGAATCTCTGCCTGTTCGACCTCGACCACACGCTCCTGCCGCTCGACTCCGACCACACCTGGGGCGAGTTCCTGATCCGGCAGGGCTGGGTGGACGCCGAGTCGTACCGGGCCGGCAACAACGCCTTCTACGCGAAGTACCAGGCCGGCACCCTCGACATCCACGAGTACATCGCGTACTGCACCGCGCCGTGGCGCGACCGCCCGGCCGCCGAGCTGGCCGCGGCCCACGACCGTTTCATGAACGAGGACATCCTGCCCGCCATCCACCCGGTGGCCGTGGACCTCGTGCGCAAGCACCAGGCCCAGGGCGACCTCGTGGCGCTCGTCACCGCCACCAACGAGTTCGTCACCCGCCCGATCGCGAAGGCCTTCGGCATCGACCACCTCCTGGCGGTGAACCTCGAGCGCGATGCCTCGGGCAAGGTCACCGGCCGCATCGCGGGCACGCCGTCGTTCCGCGAGGGCAAGGTCATCCGCACCGCCGAGTGGCTGGCCACGATGGGGCTGACCTACGAGAGCTTCGGCCGCATCCACATGTACAGCGACTCGGCCAACGACCTGCCCCTGATGGAGCAGGCCACCGACCCGATCGCCACCAACCCCGCGCCGTCGCTCGAGACCATCGCACGCGAACGCGGCTGGCCCATCCTCAAGTTGTTCCCATGATCAAGAAACTCATCGACAAGCTGCTGGGCAAACCCGCCGCCGCGAGCCGCAAGTCCGCCCAGGGCAAGCGGGTCGAGGTGCCGGCGAGCGAACACGCCATCGACCTCGGGCTCGTGGACGACAACGCGATCCGCGTGGTCAAGACCCTGTCCGACGCCGGCTACGAGGCCTACATCGTGGGCGGCGCGGTGCGCGACCTGCTGGTGGGCCTGCGGCCGAAGGACTTCGACGTGGCCACGAACGCCACGCCCGAGCAGGTCAAGGGGCTGTTCCGGCGCGCGTTCATCATCGGCCGGCGCTTCCGCATCGTGCACGTGGTGTACGGCCGCGGCCGCGAGCACGAGGTGATCGAGGTCTCCACGTTCCGCGCGGTGATGGACGCCTCGGCGGCCGAGCAGGTCTCGGGCAACGAGAAGACGTCGAAGAGCGAACTCGCGGGCAAGACCCACGTGGTGGACGCCGCCGGCCGCGTGCTGCGCGACAACGTGTGGGGCCCGCAGATCGAGGACGCCGCGCGCCGCGACTTCACCGTCAACGCGATGTACTACGACCCGCAGCGCCAGATCGTCGTCGACTATCACGGCGGCATCAAGGACGCGAAGAAGAAGGTGCTGCGCATGATCGGTGACCCGGCCACGCGCTACCGCGAGGACCCGGTGCGCATCATCCGCGTGGTGCGTTTCGCCGCGAAGCTCGGCTTCACCATCGAGGCGAAGACGAAGGCGCCCATCCGGGAGATGGCCTCGCTGCTGCACAGCGTGCCCGCGTCGCGCAACTTCGACGAGATGATCAAGCTGCTGCAGACGGGCCACGCGCTCGCCAGCATCGAGGAGCTGAAGAAGCAGGGGCTCGCCGGCGGCGGCCAGGGCTTCTTCCCGATCCTCGACCTCGTGATCGAGAACGGCGCGAAACACCCCGACCGCGCGAAGTTCGTGAACGCCGCGCTCGCCGACACCGACCGCCGCGTGGGCGAGGGCAAGCCCGTGGCACCGAGCTTCATGCTCGCGTGCATGCTGTGGCACGACGTGCTCGACGGCTGGCAGCGCCTGAAGAAGAAGGGCGAGGCCCCGTTCCCGGCGCTGACGCAGGCGGTGGACGCGGTGTTCGACGCCCGCATCGGCGACATCTCGGGCCGCGGCAAGCTCGGCGCCGACATGCGCGAGATCTGGCTGATGCAGCCGCGCTTCGAGCGCCGCACCGGCAACGGCCCGCTGACCCTCGTCGAGCAGACGCGCTTCCGCGCCGGCTTCGACTTCCTGCGGCTGCGCGCGGACGCGGGCGAGATCGACCCGGCCCTCGCCACGTGGTGGGAGGAGTTCTCGATGGCCGACCCCGAGGACCGGCCGCACATGATCCAGGACGTGCGCAAGACCGAACGCCGCGCGCCGCGCCAGGCCTCGGCGCCGGCGCCCGCCGCCGCGGAGGACGACGAGGACGACCTGCCGCCTGCCGAGGGCAGCAGCGACGCCCCGCGCAAGCGCCGTCGCCGGCGCCGCAAGCCGGCCGGTTCGGGCACGTCCGACGCCTCCTGATTGCCAGAAAGAACCTCCCCGGGACCCGACGCACATGACCGCCATCCTTGCCGCAGCCTCTCCGGAATCGGTGGGCATCAGTCCCGAACGACTCGCCCGCCTCGACGCCGCGCTCGAGGCCGAGATCGAACGGCAGAAGCTCCCCGGGGCGGTCGCGATGATCGCCCGCCGCGGCCGGGTCGCCCACTTCAAGGCGTACGGCCGGCTCGATCCGCGGCAGGACACGCCGATGCCGAGGGACGCCATCTTCCGCATCTACTCGATGACGAAGCCGGTCGTTTCGGTGGCCGTGATGATGCTGGTGGAGGAGGGGCGCCTGCTGCTGTCGCAGCCGGTGTCGATGCACCTGCCGGAGTTCGCGTCGCCCCAGGTGCTGGTCGAGAGCGACGGCCAGCTCGAGACCGCGCCCGCCGGCCGGGCCATCACGGTGCACGACCTGCTGCGCCACACGGCCGGCTTCACGTACCAGTTCATGGGCGCTTCGCCGCTGCACCAGCGCTACGCGGCCGCCGGCCTGTTCGCCCGCGGCAAGTCCAACGCCGACTTCACGCAGGCGCTGGCCGCGTTGCCGCTGCTGCGCCAGCCCGGCACCGGCTGGGCCTACAGCCACGCCACGGACGTGCTGGGCCGCCTCGTCGAGGTGGTCACGGGCCGCTCGCTCGGCGAGCACCTGCGCGAGGCCATCTTCGAGCCGCTGGGCATGGCCGAGACGGCCTTCCACGTCGACGGCTCGAATCACCACCGCATCGCCGAGCCGTTCGCGAGGGACCCGGATTCGGGCGCGCCGGTCAGCGTGTTCGACGTGCGCTCGCCCAGCGTCCAGGAGATGGGCGGCGCGGGCCTCACGTCCACGGCGGCCGACTACGCACGGTTCATGGAGATGATGCTGTCGGGCGGCCAGCTCGGCGATGTGCGCCTGCTGAGCCCGAAGACGGTGCGCCTGATGACGTCGGACCACCTCGGTGCGTTGCCAGTCAGCGGCGACCTGCTGCCCGTGGGGCACGGCTTCGGCCTCGGCTTCGCGGTGCGCCTGCAGGACGGCGTGGCGGCCGGCGCCGGCACGGCCGGGCAGTACTTCTGGGGTGGCCTCGCCGGCACCTCGTTCTTCATCGACCCGAAGGAGCAGCTGCATGCGCAGCTGATGATCCAGCAGCCGGGCCGCCGCGACCACTACCGCCAGCTGTTCCGCGAACTCGTGTACGCGGCCCTGGTCGACTGAGCCTCCGCGATGCCGGTGACCGCGTACGTCGGCCTCGGGGCCAACCTGGGCGACGCGGCCGCGGCGCTCGACGCGGCGGTGGCGGCGCTCGCCGCGCTGCCCGGCACGCGCCTCGCCGCCTGCTCGCCGCGGTACCGCACCGCGCCGGTGGACGCCACCGGCCCTGACTACCTCAACGCCGTCGCGGCCCTCGACACGGACCTCTCCGCGGAGGCGCTGCTGGCCGCGCTCCACGAGATCGAGTTGCGCCACGGCCGCGAGCGCCCGTACCGCAACGCCCCGCGCACGCTGGACCTCGACCTGCTGCTGCACGGCGACACCCGCATCGACGGCCCGCGGCTGGCCGTGCCCCATCCCCGTCTCCACGAGCGCGCGTTCGTGCTGGTGCCGCTCGCCGACCTCGCGCCGGACCTCGTGGTGCCGGGGCGGGGGCGGGTCCGCGACTTGCTCGACACCGTGGCCGACCAACGCATCGAAAGGCTTACCCCATGAGCGGCATCCCCGTCTCGCTCCAGACCGTCCTGCTGCTCGTCGCGTCGAACGTGTTCATGACGTTCGCGTGGTACGGCCACCTGAAGAACCTCGCCGACAAGCCCTGGTACACGGCCGCGCTCATCAGCTGGGGCATCGCGCTCTTCGAATACCTGCTGCAGGTGCCGGCGAATCGCATCGGCCACGCGGGCGGCTTCTCGCTGGCCCAGCTCAAGATCACGCAGGAGGTGATCACGCTCGCCGTGTTCGTGCCGTTCGCGATGCTCTACATGGACCAGCCGTTCAAGCTCGACTTCCTGTGGGCCGGCCTGTGCATGGTGGGGGCGGTGTACTTCATCTTCCGCTGAACGTCACGAGGGCCACGGGATGAGCCGCTTCCGCCACATCGCGATCGAAGGGGCCATCGGGGCGGGCAAGACCACGCTCGCGCGGCGGCTCGGCGCGCACCTGGGCGCCGAGCTGCTGCTCGAGCAGGCCGACGAGAACCCGTACCTCGACCGCTACTACCAGGATCCCGCCGGCTACGCCTTCCAGACCCAGGTGTTCTTCCTGTTCCAGCGGCTGCGCCAGGTCACCGCGCTGGCGCAGCCCGGCATCTTCACGCCCGGGGTCGTCAGCGACTTCATGTTCGAGAAGGACGCGCTCTTCGCCCGGCTGACCCTGGGCGACGAGGAGTTCCGGCTCTACCGCCAGATGTACGCCGAGGTGGAGCCGCGCGTGCCGCAGCCCGACCTCGTCATCTGGCTGCAGGCCCCCGTGGCCACGCTGATGGAGCGCATCCGCCGCCGGGGCATCCTGATGGAGCAGCGCATCGACGAGGCGTACCTGCTGCGCCTGATGGACGCGTACGCGGCCCGGTTCGAGACATACGACCGGGCGCCGGTGCTCGCCGTCCAGACCGAACACTTCCACCCGGGCGGCGTGGACGCCGACTTCGCGGTGCTCGTGGAGAAACTCGCCGCGATGGACGGTCCGCGCGACTTTTTGGGGCCTCCGGCCTCGCCGCGCCTGACCTGAGCCGCTGCGCGCCCTTACACTCCACGCCTTGTCACTTTCGGTGACGGTTTCGTGAATCGTCGCGAAACGTGCAGCGAACCGCGTTCGCATCCCAGGAATTTTTGGAGACTTCACCCATGTTGTTCGGCAAGTTGCTGCCACGCGAAGGCAATTTCTTCGAGCTTTTCAACCAGCACGCCGCGTTCATCACCGAGGGCGCCCGCGCCTTCATGCTGATGATCGAGAACTACGGGAACCCCGAGCTGCGCGAGAAGTACGCCACCGAGGTGGTGAATGCCGAGCGGGCGGCCGACAAGGTCACCGCCGAGGTCAACCGCCTGCTGCACAAGACCTTCATCACGCCCATCGACCGCGAGCAGATCCACGGCCTGATCAATGCGATGGACGACATCGTCGACCTGCTGCAAGACGCCACCGAGACCATGCAGCTGTACGACGTGCGCAGCATGACCGAGGAGGTCATCCGCCTGGGCGAGCTGAGCGCCAAGTGCTGTGAGCGCGTGCAGCACGCCGTCTCGCTGCTGGCCCAGCTGAGCCGCACCGACGTGGCCGAGGCCGCCGTCAAGACCTGCGAGGAGATCGACAAGCTCGAGTCCGACGCGGACCGCGTGATGCGTTCGGCCATGTCGAAGCTCTTCCGCGAGGAGACCGACGTGCGCGAGCTCATCAAGCTCAAGGCGATCTACGAGCAGCTGGAATCCATCTCCGACCGTTGCGAGGACGTGGCGAACCTGATCGAGGGCGTCGTCCTCGAGAATTCCTGATCCCCGGGCGGAGTTTCGACGAATGGAATCGGTCCCGGTTCATTTCTGGGTGGTCGTGCTGCTGGTCGGCCTGGCCGTCATCTTCGACTTCATGAACGGTTTCCACGACGCGGCGAATTCCATCGCCACCGTCGTGTCCACCGGGGTGCTCAAGCCCCAGCAGGCGGTGGCGTTCGCGGCGTTCTTCAACGTCGTCGCCATCCTGGTGTTCCACCTCAACGTGGCGGCCACGGTGGGCAAGGGCATCGTGCAGCCTGGCGTGGTCGACCACCACGTGGTGTTCGGCGCGCTGATCGGCGCCATCACCTGGAACGTGATCACGTGGCTCTACGGCATCCCGTCGAGCTCGTCGCACGCGCTGATCGGCGGCATCTGCGGCGCGGTGATCGCGAAGTCGGGCATCGGCGCGCTGGACGGCGCCGGCGTGCTGAAGGTCGTGGCCTTCATCTTCGTGTCGCCCGTGCTCGGGTTCGTGCTCGGTTCGCTGCTGATGGTGGCGGTGGCCTGGATCTGCCGGCGCACGTCGCCGCTGCGGGTCGACAACTGGTTCCGCCGGCTGCAGCTGATTTCGGCCGGCATGTACAGCCTGGGCCATGGCGGCAACGACGCGCAGAAGACCATCGGCATCATCTGGATGCTGCTGATCGCCACCGGCTACTCGGCCGCCGGCGACTCGCTGCCGCCCACCTGGGTGATCTGGATCTGCTACCTGGCCATCGGCCTCGGCACGCTGTTCGGGGGCTGGCGCATCGTGAAGACGATGGGCCAGAAGATCACGAAGCTCAAGCCCGTGGGCGGCTTCTGCGCCGAAGCGGGCGGGGCGTTCACGCTCTTCTTCGCCACCGCGCTGGGCGTGCCCGTGTCCACCACCCACACCATCACCGGCGCCATCGTGGGCGTGGGTTCGGTGCGCCGTGCCTCGGCCGTGCGCTGGGGCGTGGCCGGCAACATCGTGTGGGCCTGGATCTTCACGATCCCGGCCTCCGCATTCGTCGCCGGGATCTTCTACTGGCTGAGCCTCTCGCTGTTCGCCTGAGGCTCGGACGACTCCGCGTCGTACTCGAAGTACCGCTGGGCGCTGAACGCGATGGCCGACATCAGGATGCCGGCCCCGACGAGCAGCGACAGCACGATCCCGAACACCGTGAGCCAGCCGGCCTGGTGTTCGGGGCCCGCCGGGTTGAAGCGGGCGTTCCACTTGTCGTCGGGCATCAGGCCGTAGACCAGCGCGGCGAGCGCCCCGGCCGACAGCGAAAAGCCCAGCACCGGCAGCAGCACCCAGGCGCCGTGGTGGTCCTGGCCCTGCGTCACGTGCAGGCGCAGGCCCTGCAGCCCCACGAGCGTGGTCGCGGCCCACACCCATCCCCACGCGTCCTTGAACCCGTACAGGTAGAAGCGGTGCAGGCCGAAGCCGCCGCCCAGGAAGGCCAGCCAGGTGGCGAGGGTCTTCGACTTGTAGCCGGTCATGCCTGTGCCTTGTCGCGGGCCGGGGTGGAATCGCCTTCACCGAGGGCGAGTTGCATGATCACCACGTCGCGCCACGCATCGAACTTCCATCCCGCGGCCTTCATCACGCCGGTGTGCTCGAAGCCCAGGCGGCGGTGCACGCCGATGGAGCCGGCATTGGCCGAATCGCCGATCACAGCGAGCATCTGGCGGGCGCCGAGCGCCGTGCACTGGTCGATCAGTTCGCGCAGCAGGCGGGTGCCCAGGCCCTGTTTCGCGGCCTCCGGGGCGAGGTAGATCGAGTCCTCGAGGCAGAAGCGGTAGGCGCCGCGGGGGCGGAAATGGTTCGCGTAGGCGAAGCCCAGCACCTGGCCGTCCTTCTCGGCCACCAGCCAGGGCAGGCCCTTGGCCACGATGGCCTCGCGGCGGCTGGCCATCTCGGCCGCGTCGGGGGCTTCGGTCTCGAACGTGCCCGTGCCGTTGAGCACGTGCCAGCCGTAGATTCGGGCCAGGGAAGGGGCGTCGGCGGCCGTGCTGGCCCGGATCGATGCAATTTCGGAGGTCATGAGGATGCTCTTGGGGAAACCATGAGTTTATAATCGTGGGTTTCGGTGCTGGTCGAGCGGAAGCCCGGCGTATCTACGGACCCGAATTCACCGGTGAAGGTTGGACCTTCGCCAATTTTTGATCTGCTCGCCCTGAGTGTCTCCTGGTGCGGTGGATGATTTCAGAACCTTAGGAAACCATCATGGTCGTGATCCGACTCGCACGTGGCGGCGCCAAGAAGCGTCCGTTCTTCAACATCGTCGTTGCCGACTCGCGCACCCGCCGCGACGGCCGCTTCATCGAGCGCGTGGGCTTCTACAATCCCGTCGCCTCCGGTGCCGAGCAGCCCCTGCGCGTCGCCTTCGACCGCCTCGAGTACTGGACCGGCACCGGCGCCCAGATGTCGCCCACGGTCGCCCGCCTCGTGGCGCAAGCCAAGGCCGCGGCCTGAAGTTGAACGTGGCCGTGCCTGACGTGTCTTCGGCCGCAGGGTCACCCGACCCTGCCTGGCCCGACGACGCCGTCGAGGTCGGCCGCGTGCTCGACGCCTGGGGCATCAAGGGCTGGATCAAGGTCCAGTGCTTTGCTGAGGATCCCCAGGCGCTGCTGGATGCCACCCGCTGGCATGTCCAGCCGCCTGAAGACGGCCCGCTCAAGCGACCGTCCACGGCCACGGCGGTCCCCCGCCACCTCGCCGTCGTCTCGTCCCGCAAGCACGGCGACGTGATCGTCGCGCAGGTGCGTGGTGTCGACGACCGCAACGGCGCCGAGGCGCTGCGCGGCCTCCGCCTCTTCCTCGCCCGCGGCGCCTTCCCGAAGCCCCGCGCCGGCGAGTACTACTGGGTCGACCTGATCGGCCTGTCGGTGGTCAACCGCGAAGGCGTGCCCATGGGCACCGTCACCGGCCTGATCGACACCGGCCCGCACAGCGTGCTGCGCCTGGCCAAACCCGAATCCGAAGCCAACCCCGATGGGGACGAGCGCCTGATCCCGTTCGTCGGCGCGTACGTCGACGACGTGAACATGGCCGACCGCGTCATCACGGTGGATTGGGGTCTCGATTTCTGATCCCGTGGCGATGCGTTTCGACATCGTCACGCTGTTCCCCGACCTCTTCACCCCGCACCTGACGCTGGGCATCACGCGCCGTGCGTACGAGTCGAAGCAGGTCGACGTGCACCTGTGGCCGCTGCGCGAGTTCGCCGACGACAACTACCGCCGCGTCGATGACCGCCCCTATGGCGGCGGCCCCGGCATGGTGATGCTCGTCGAGCCGCTGGAGCGCTGCCTCGCGGCCGTGCGCGCCGCCCGCCCCGAGGGCGCGCCCGTCGTGCACTTCACCCCCACCGGCCGTCGCATCGACCAGGCCGTCATGCGCGAGTTCTCCGCGGGCCCCGGCGCGGTCCTGCTGTGCGGCCGCTACGAGGGCATCGACCAGCGTTTCATCGACCGCCACGTCGACCTGGAACTGAGCCTGGGCGACTTCGTGCTGTCCGGCGGCGAATTGCCCGCGATGGCGCTGCTCGACGGCGTTGCCCGCCTGCAGCCCGGCGTGCTGGGTGACGCCCAGTCCCACGAGCAGGACAGCTTCGAGGACGGCCTGCTCGACTGCCCGCACTACAGCCGCCCCGAGGTGCTGGACACCCCCGAGGGCCCGGCCCCCGTGCCGCCGGTGCTGATGTCGGGCCACCACGCCGAGATCGCCAAGTGGCGGCGCGAGCGTTCGCTCGAGCTGACCGCCCGCCGCCGGCCCGATCTGCTGGAATCCGCACGCCGGGAAGGGCGCCTGTCGAAAGCAGACGAGCGATTCCTGGCAAAACTCGGGCTATAATCAGCGGCTTTTCGATCCTCTGCCAGGTCGCGGCCGGTCGCCTTCGTGCACCACCGCACCCTTTTCAACCGACGCTGGCACGATCATTAGGAGAAAAGATGGACCTGATCCAAACCCTCGAGCAAGAAGAAATTGCTCGCCTGAACAAGACCATTCCCGCGTTCGCCCCCGGCGACACGGTGATCGTCAGCGTCAACGTGGTCGAAGGCACGCGCAAGCGCGTCCAGGCCTACGAAGGTGTTGTCATCGCCAAGCGCAACCGCGGCCTGAACTCCAGCTTCATCGTCCGCAAGATCTCGAGCGGTGAAGGCGTGGAGCGCACGTTCCAGCTGTACAGCCCCCTGATCTCGAGCATCGAGATCAAGCGCCGCGGCGATGTCCGTCGCGCCAAGCTGTACTACCTCCGCCAGCGTTCGGGCAAGTCGGCGCGCATCAAGGAAAAGCTGGCCTGAGGCCAGTGCATCCGGGTGCAGGGCCTTCGGGCCTGCCCAGAGGAAAGCCGCCTTCGAGGCGGCTTTTCTTTTTTTCGCGTCCAATACACCTATGGCCCTCAGCTTCGATCCCCAGGAACTGCCTCCCGTCAGTGTCGATGACCACCTTCCCGCGGTGACCCTCGCAGAACTGCAGGAAGCCACGCTGCGCCGACGGTTCCAGTCGCCGCCGGACTGGGCGCCCGAAGCCATGGTGGAGCCGCGCTTCAACGAGCGCCCGCCGGCCCACGCCTCGGTGCTCGTGGGACTCGTGCAGCGCGAGGAACTCACGGTGCTGCTCACGCAGCGCACGGCTCACCTCACCGACCATCCCGGCCAGATCAGCTTTCCCGGCGGGCGCGTGGAACCGGAGGACGCCAACGCGGTGGCCACGGCCCTGCGCGAGGCGCAGGAGGAGATCGGCCTCGGGCCCGAGTACGTCGACGTGCTCGGGCAACTGCCCACGTACACCACGGGCACGGGTTTCATCGTGACACCGGTGGTCGCGCTCGTGCGGCCCGGCTTCCATGTGCACCCCGATCCGTTCGAGGTGGCCGAGGTGTTCGAGGTGCCGCTGTCGTTCCTGATGGATCCGGCCAACCACCGCTGGCACGCGGCCGATTTCGGCGGCGGACGCCGCCAGTTCCTGTCGATGCCGTGGAGCGGCCTGGGCGCCGACGGCGAGCACCGCCGCTACTTCGTGTGGGGGGCGACGGCCGCGATGCTGCGCAACCTCTACCGCTTCCTCGCCGCGTGACTGCGCCTCTGACCGCGTGAGGCCGCTATCATCGGTCTCCATGAGTTTTTTCGCCGTCCTGTTCGCACTGCTCATCGAGCAGATCAAGCCGTTGCCCCGCCGCAACTTCGTCCACGATGCGCTCACGTCGTGGATGCGCTGGACCGGCCGCAACTTCGACGCGGGCCGTGACCACCACGCGTGGGTCGTCTGGGGCGTGACGGTGCTCGTGCCCGCGCTGCTCGCGTGCGGCATCCACATCGGCCTGGCGCAGGTCAACGTGATGCTGGCGCTGCTGTGGGACGTGGTGGTGCTGTACCTCACGATGGGCTTCCGCCAGTTCAGCCACTACTTCACCGACATCCGCGACGCGCTCGAGCGCGGCGACGAGGTCACCGCGCGCTCGCTGCTCGCCGAGTGGCGGCACCTCGACGCGAGCGAACTGCCGCGCCGCGAACTGCTGCGCCACGTGATCGAGCATTCGCTGCTCGCCGCGCACCGGCACGTGTTCGGGGTCTTCTTCTGGTTCGTCGTGCTGTCCACGTTCGGCCTCGGGCCGGCCGGGGCGGTGCTGTACCGCATGGCCGAGTTCGCCAGCCGCTACTGGGGCTTCAAGAGCCGCGTGGTGGGCGCGCCCGTCAACGAACGCCTGCTCGCGCTGTCGCAGCGGCTGTTCAGCCTCGTCGACCACCTGCCAGCGCGCCTCACGGCCTTCGGTTTCGCGGTGGTGGGCAACTTCGAGGAGGCCGTGTCGTGCTGGCGGCGCGATGCCGGCCTCTGGAAACACGCGAACGAAGGCATCCTGCTGGCCGCCGCGGCCGGCGCCGTGGGGGTGCAGTTGGGCGGCCATGCCGCCCCGGGCGTGACGCCCGACCGCTCCAAGACCTTCGATGCCGGCGCGCCGGACGAGCTGGCCGTGGCCGAAGGCTCCACCCCCGGGGCGCCGCCGGAGATGGGCCACCTGCGCAGCGTCGTCGCGCTGGTGTGGCGTTCGGTGGTGCTGTGGATGCTGCTGCTCGCGCTGCTGTCCCTCGCGAACCTCATCGGCTGAGCCAGCTGCGCCGGCCCGCCACCACGAGCATCGCGCCCAGCCCCAGCATCAGCGCGGCGGCGGGTTCGGGCACCGGCGCGGAGACGGGGGTGAGCAGGATCGCCCGCGTGCTCTCCCCGAAGTGGCCGATGCCCACGATCTGCCCGGCGTTGTTGATGCTGCTGGCGTATTCCACCTTCCAGCCGGCCGCCCGGGCTGCCGGGTCCAGCAGGTCGTTGAGGTCGAGCGCGCCGTACGCCGGGTCGTAGAGGAAGCCCGTGCTTTCCCAGTTGCCGGTCTTCTGGCTGAAGGTGCCCACCACCTGGCCAGCGTCGTTCAGCGCGATCGCCGCGCCATGCGGCAGGTCGGGGCGGCTGGCGAGTCCGCCGAGGTCCTGCAGGCCGCCGCCGGGTTTGTAGAGGAAGGGGTGGACCAGCGTGTTGCCGACGCCGTCGTTCCCCCGCCGCTCGGACTCGCCCACGACCCAGCCCGACTCGTTGATGTCGTTCGCATAGGCCACGCGGCCCCCGAGCGTGCCCAGGTCGGTGACACCGCGGACGCGGTCGTACAGGGCGGCGTGCACGCCGAGGTTCCCCGCGGCGTACACGAGGCCGGTCAGCTGCCCGGCCTCGTTGAGGCCCGGCGTGCCGTTCATCAGGAACTCGCGGGGGGCGAGCGTGGTGGCGCCCGTCGCCGAATCGATCAGGGCCACGCGGTTGTCGATGGAGGTGCTGGTGCGGACCTGGGCCGCCACCAGCCCCGCGTTGTTGATGGCCGCGCCACCGCCTTCCTGGAAGGGCGCGGTCAGGTTGCGCATGCCGCCGGCGTCGCTGAACATGAACACCTGGGGTGGCACCACCTTGCCGGGGGACAACCAGCTGGTGTACCACGTGCCGGTCACCTGTCCCCGGTCGTTCAGGCCGGCGCCGGACACCGCCAGGAAGTGGTCGTCCGGCGCGGCGGGCGGGATGCGCGTGGACAGGTCGATCGCCCCTTGCCCGGGGGTGTAGAGCCATGCGTCGAGGTTGTGGCCGGACGCGTGGATCAGCACCTGGCCGCGGTCGTTGATCGCCGTGCCGCTGGTGTAGAAGTCCGGGCGGCCGGTGAACGCGCTCAGGTCGGTGAGGCCGTAGCGAACCTGGGCGTTCGCCGCGGCACTCGCGAGGAGGGCGGCCAGCAGGAGGGCAGGGCGCAGGAACCGGGATGACGTCATGGTTCGCTCCAGCGAAAAGGGGCATTCAAGCTACGCCCCTCGCGGCCTCCCGGCCATCCCCACTTTGGTATCGCATCCAGGACAGCGCCTCAGCGCCTGCCCACCGGTGTCAGCAGGTACGCGCGGGCCCGCCCCTCGTGCAGTCCCGTGCCGGTGATCTGGCCGCGGGTGTTGATGCCGTTGGCCGTTTGCAGCACCCAGCCCGCGCCGCTCACCGGGTCGAGCCGGTCGTTCAGGTCGATGAGGCCGAACGACGGGTCGTACAGGAACGCCACCGAGCCGGCGGCCCGGTGCCCGGCCTGGAAGCCCACCACCTGGCCCGCGTCGTTGATGTCGAGCGCCATCGCGTAGGTGAGCGCGGGGTGGCGCGGGAGCCGGCCCAGGTCGCGCATGCCGACGCCCGGCCGGTACAGGAACGGGTGGCGCACGGCAATGCCCACGTCGTCCACCGGGCCGCGGAGGTCGGACCCGCCGACGACCCAGCCCGCGTTGTTGATGCCGGTGACCTCGGCGGTGTGCCCGCCCAGCGTGCCGAGGTCGTGCAGGCCGGCCCGGTCGAGCAGGGCGGCGTGGAACTCGGGCTCCTGCCCGTCCCAGGTGGTGATGCCGCCGGCGATCTGGCCGGTGTCGTTGATCTCCACGCCGGTGAAGTCGGCCGGCAGGTCGGTGCTCGTGCGGCCGGTGCCCAGCTGGTGGACGAAGGTGTTGCGCGGCAGCGCGAACGTGCCCAGCACCTGGCCCGTGTTGTTGATCGACAGCAGGTCGCTGCGCCCGCCGGCCGGCCCGAGGTTCACCATCCCGCCTGCCTGCGACCAGACGAAGGCGTCCGGGCCCAGCACGGCCAGCGGGCGGCCGTCGGCGACGGCGGTCCACGCGCCGATCACCTGGCCGGCGTCGTTCAGGCCCTGCACGTTGACGTGGTACGTGTAGCCCGGCAGCCGGAAGCCCGGCACGACGGTGCCGAGGTCGAGGGGGCGGGTGCCGGGTGTGTGCAGCCAGGCGGTCTGGCGGCCGAGTTCGGCGATCAGCACCTGGCCCCGGGCGTTGATGGCGATGCCGCTCGTGAGCGCGGCGGGGTCGGTGGCGGCGCCGAGGTCCGTCAGCGTGTAGCGGGGTTGCGCATGGGCCTCCGGGCAGCCCAGGTTCATGGCGAAAGCCAGGGCGGCCACCAGCAGGGACTGCACCCGGAACGACGTGGGTGATGTCATGACGCGCTCCCGCAGCGGAAGTGCGTTCACTCTACGCCGGCGGGACAGGGACCGCCATCCCCGAAGCGGGGCAGGGCGCGGCTCAATACCGTGTCTGCGAGAGCTCCTGGAAGATCTCACCGTAGATGCGGTAGCGGCTCTCGGTGATCTCTCCGCGCGCGAGCGCCGCGCGCACGCCGCAGCCCGGTTCGTGCAGGTGGGTGCAGTTGTAGAACTTGCACTGCTTCGCCGGTTCGGCGAGGTCGGGCATCAGCCCCGGCAGCACCTGCGGGGACACCTGCCGCAGCCCGAATTCCTGGAAGCCCGGCGAGTCGATCAGCCCGGTGCTGCGCGCCGCGTCCAGCCAGTACCACTGCGTGGTGGTGGTGGTGTGGCGCCCCGAGTTCAGCGCCTGCGAGATCTCGCCCACCTGGGCGCGTGCGTCGGGCGCCAGCAGGTTGATCAGCGTGCTCTTGCCGGTGCCGCTCGGGCCCAGCACGAGGCTGGAGCGGCCGGCCAGCAGCGGGTCGAGTTCGGCACGGGCCTCGTCGGGACGGGCCTTCAGCGCCACCTCGTGCACCGCGTAGCCCATCGCGGCGTACGGGCGCAGCCGCTCACGCGCGGCGGCGATCTGCGGGAGGTCGGCCTTGTTGAGGAGGATGTGCGCCTCGATGCCGGCGTCCTCCGCGGCGACCAGCGCCCGCGTGAGCTGCGATTCGCTGAACACCGGCTCGCTCGCCACCATCACGAGGATCAGGTCGAGGTTGGCCGCGAACGACTTCGTCTTCCATTCGTCCTGCCGGAACAGCAGGTTGCGCCGCGGCTCGACGTGTTCGATCACGCCTTCGTCGCCGGACACCTGCCAGCGCACGCGGTCGCCGACCACGCAGTCGCTCTTCTTGCCGCGGGGATGGCACGTGACGCGCCGGCCCTCCGGCGTTTCGACGATGTAGTGGCGGCCGTGCCCGGCCACCACGAGTCCCAGGTCGAGCGCCTCGGCCCGGCTCATCGGTGCGGATCCATCGGCAGTTCAGGCGACAAAGGACACCAGGGCGTCGGCCTTGGCCGCGCAGATGAAGTCGTTGACGGAGATGCCACCCACGGAGTGCGTGGAGAACCGCACCGTGCAGCGGTCGTAGCCGACCTGCAGGTCGGGGTGGTGGTCCTCGGTGTGGGCGATCCACGCGAGGGCGTTCACGAAGGCCATGGTCTCGTGGAAGTTCTTGAACGTGAACGCCTTCTCGATGGCGCCGCCGGTGGATTTCCAGCTGCTCAGCTGGGCGAGGTGGTCGTGCACCTGGGTGTCGCTCATCGCGGCGCCCGACTGGTGCTGGCAATGCTGCTGCAACAAGGTCTTCATGGGTCAGCCTGTCTGCAGCCGAAGGGCTGCGATGCGCTCCGATGCCGGCGGGTGGGAATACCAGAATCGCACGTACAGCGGATCGGGGGTGAGGGTGGCTGCATTGTCCTCGTGCAATTTCAGCAGGGCGGCGGCAAGGTCATTGCCGTTCGCCTGGGCGCAGGCATAGGCGTCGGCCTCGAACTCGTGTCGGCGAGACAGCTGGCTCATCAGCGGCGACACGAAGAACCCGAACACCGGCACCACGAGCAGGAACAGCAGCAGCGCCAGCGCGTCGTTCGGCGCGTCGAGCGCGACACCCGCGCCGAGGCCGCTGTAGAACCACACCTTCGCCGACAGCCAGCCGAGCAGCGCGAAGCCGGCGAGGCTGGTGGCGAAGGAGAGCAGCATCATCTTGAGCAGGTGCCGGAGCTTGAAGTGGCCCAGCTCGTGCGCCAGCACCGCTTCCACTTCGCCGGGGGCGAGCTTGTTCAGCAGCGTGTCGAAGAACACCACGCGCTTGGATGCGCCGAGGCCGGTGAAGTAGGCGTTGCCGTGCGCCGAGCGGAGGCTGCCGTCCATGACGAAAAGTCCCTTCGCGCGGAAGCCGCAGCGTGCCATCAGGCCCTGGATGCGTTCCTTGAGCGCTTCGTCCGCAAGCGGCTCGAACTTGTTGAACACCGGGCTGATGACGATCGGGTAGATCACCCGGGCCACCAGGATGATGCCCATCCAGGCGCCCCAGGCCCACAACCACCAGGCCGCACCTGCCGCCCCCATGATCCAGAGGATCAGGGCGATGATGGGCACGCCGAACGCGAGGCCGAGGCCGATGCCCTTGAGGGTGTCGACCACGTACAGCTTCCACGTCATCCGGTTGAAGCCGAAGCGCTGCTCGAGGCGGAACGTGGCGTACAGCTCGAACGGCAGGTCGAGCAGGCCCGAGATCGCCGAGAACGCGAGGACCAGGGCCACCTGGTACGCCAGCCCGCCGAACCGCGGGAACACGGCATCGCGCACCACGGTGTTCAGTGCGTCGAGCCCGCCGAGCAGCGTCCAGCCGAGCAGCACGGCCGCACTGAACGCGGTGGCGAGCAGGCCCAGCCGGCCCTTCGCGACGGTGTAGTCGGCCGCCTTCTGGTGGGCCGCGAGCGACACCGACCCGGCGAACGCAGCGGGCACGGCGCCGCGGTGCCGCACCACGTGCCGCATCTGGCGCGTGGCCAGCCAGAACTTCACCAGCAGCGACGCGAGCAGCGCCACCGCGAACAACCCGGACAACACGATCGATTCCATGCCTTCAAGTGTAGGCGGTGGGAGCCTGCGAGAATGGTGACACGCACCAAGAACCCGAGAAGGCCCTCCATGACCGACACCACCTCCGCGACCCCGACGCTGGCCAGCAGCGACCAGAACCTCGTCTGGATCGACCTCGAAATGACGGGCCTGTACCCGAACACCGACCGCATCATCGAGATCGCCGTCGTCGTCACCGACGCCACGCTGACCCAGCGCGTCGAAGGCCCGGTGTTCGCCGTGCACCAGTCCGACGCCACGCTCGACGCGATGGACGCCTGGAACAAGGGCACCCACGGCAAGAGCGGGCTGATCGACCGGGTCAAGGCCTCCACGTTCGACGAGGCCGCGGCCGAGGCGCAGGTCATCGAGTTCCTGAAGCAGTACGTGCCGAAGAACACGTCGCCCATGTGCGGCAACAGCATCTGCCAGGACCGCCGCTTCCTCGCGAACTACATGCCGAAGCTGGAAGCCTTCTTCCACTACCGCAACCTCGACGTCAGCACCCTCAAGGAACTGGCCAAGCGCTGGAAGCCCGGCATCCTGGGTGGCTTCAAGAAGGCCCAGGCCCACACGGCGCTGGCCGACATCCACGAATCCATCGACGAACTGGCGTACTACCGCACCCACTTCCTGTCCCTGTGATGGCGCGGCATCCGGGTTCCATCGAAAAGACTTTGGTGGAAACCCGAATGTCGGCTACAATCATGGACTTCGCTGCCAACGGGGTCCTGAGACCCGGCAGCGTTTTCGCTCATCCCCTCTGACCTTGTCGAGTCTTCCCGCGGTGTTTCCCACCGCGCGGCCTGTTCGAAACCCCTTGCGGGAATGGTTGGCGGCGATGCCGTCGCTTTGACTGTTCCACATCAACCCCGCCTCCGGTGGCCATCACCGGTGAGGGTTCGGACCTTCTCCCCAGCGACCCATGAAGTCAGGCTTCACGCATTTCCATTGCGGAGCCTGCTGGTGCTGACGAACACGCCCCGAGCGTGAGCAGCGCCATGTTTGAAAGAAATCGATGACGTTCGAAACCCTGGGCCTCCAACAAGCCCTGCTGCAAGCCATTGCCGACTCCGGCTACACCTCGCCCACCGACGTGCAGGCGAAGGCCATTCCCGTGGCGCTGGAAGGCAAGGACCTGATGGTCTCGTCCAGCACCGGCAGCGGCAAGACCGCTTCCTTCGTGCTGCCCGCGCTGCAGCGCATCCTCGCCGCCCGCGGCGACAACACCAAGCGCCGCGAGAAGGGCGTGGTCTACGGCCCGCGCATCCTCGTGCTGGCGCCCACCCGTGAACTCGCCATGCAGGTCGACAAGGCCGCGACGGTCTACGGCCGCCACGTGCAGGGCCTGAAGGTCACCACCGTGGTCGGTGGCGTGCCGTACCCGGCGCAGCTCAAGGCGCTGCGGGGTCCGCTCGACATCCTGATCGCCACCCCCGGCCGCCTGATCGATCACCTCCAGACCGGCAAGGCCGTGCTGGACAACGTCGAGATGCTCGTGCTCGACGAAGCCGACCGCATGCTCGACATGGGCTTCATCGACGACATCACCCACATCGCCGAGAAGCTGCCCCCGAGCCGCCAGACCGTGATGTTCAGCGCGACGTTCGCCGGCCACGTGGGCCGCCTCGCGCAGGACCTGCTGCGCGACCCGCAGCGCATCGACGTGGCGTCGCACACCGACACGCACGAGAACATCGAGCAGCGCCTGCACTGGGCCGACAACAAGACCCACAAGGACGCGATGCTCGACCACATCCTGACCACCAAGGAGATGGAGCAGGCCGTGGTGTTCACGAGCACCCAGCGCGATGCCGACTGGCTCGCCGACCGCCTGGCCGACATGGGCCACGCCGTCGCCTCGCTGCACGGCGGCATGCCGCAAGGCCGCCGCACCCGCGTGCTGCAGGGCCTGCGCAACAAGCAGCTGCGCGTGCTGGTCGCCACCGACGTGGCCGCCCGCGGCATCGACGTGCCCACGATCAGCCACGTGATCAACTACGGCCTGCCGATGAAGGCCGAGGACTACGTGCACCGCATCGGCCGCACGGGCCGCGCCGGCCGCAACGGCCTGGCCGTCACGCTGGCCGAACGCATGGACACCGGCATGATCCGCCGCATCCAGCAGTTCACCACCCAGAACATCCCGGTGGGCATCATCGAAGGCCTCGAGCCGAAGAACCCGGAACCGCGCATGTTCGGCGGCCCGCGTCCGGAAGGCAAGTTCGGCGGCAAGCCGTTCGGCCACGGCCGTCCGGGTGGCAAGCCCTTCGGCGCGAAGCCGTTCGGCGGCCCGAAGCCGTACCACCGCGACGGCGGCTCGCGCGACGGGTTCGCCCCGCGCCATGAAGGCGGTTTCGCTCCCCGTCACGAAGGCGGCTTCGCCCCGCGCAACGAGGGCTTCGCGCCCCGCAACGAAGGCTTCGCTCCGCGTCACGAAGGCCACGGCCACCGCAACGAGGGCTTCGCCCCGCGCGACCGTTCGTCGTTCGATCGTCCCCACCACCAGGGCGACGACCGCCGCGACAACGGCTTCCAGCCGCGTGGCAACGCCTTCGACCGGGCCCCGGCCGAACGCGGTGATCGCGGCGACCGTGGCACCGCCTTCGCCCCGCGCAAGCCGGGCTTCGGTGGTCCGAAGCCGGGCTTCGGCGGCAAGCCGCGTCCGCGCACCGGCGGTTTCGGCCGCTGACCGGCGGGCTCCGGCCCACGTGAAAGGCACCCCTCGGGGTGCCTTTTTTCGTTGGGGGATCAGCCTTGCATCAGCTTCGCCACCCGGTGCGCCGTGCGCGAGTTCTGCGCGATCACCTTGATCACGACGATCAGGGCGGGGCCGAGGAAGAGCCCCCAGACGCCCCACAGCGCACCCCAGAACACCAGGCCCACGAACACCGCGGCCGGGTTCATCTTCGCGGCGCGGCTCTGCAGCCAGGCCGTCATCGCGGTGCCCACCAGCGTGGACAGCAGCACGAGGAAGCCCGCCATCGCGAAGGCCGCGGTGAAGGTGCCGTGCGCGAGGAAGGTCTCGGCCGCGCCGAAGAGCACGAGCACCGCCATGCCGAGGTACGGCACGACGTGCAGCACGGCGGCGGTCACGCCCCACATCGCGGCGTCGGGCAGCCCGGCACCCCAGAAGGCCAGCCACACGCCGAGGCCGATCACGGTGTTGGTGACGAGCAGCGTGCCCGCGTAGAGGCGCACCTGGCGCGCGGTTTCGCGCAGCGCGCGTTCGGCGCGGCATCGGCCGCGGGCGCTGTGGCCCCACAGGTCGATGAAACGTGCGGTCAGGCGGTCGCCGCCGGCCAGCACGAAGAAGGCGACGAAGAGCACCACGCTGATGTCGGCCGTAAACTTGAGCAGCACGTGCGAGCCGCTCATCGCGGTGTCCCGCACGAGCACGGTCGCGCCTTCGGTGAGGGTCGGTGCGCTCGCCGGCGCGGGCGTGCGCAACGTGCGCTGCGTGCGGGGCGACGTGCCGGTCGCGATGCTCTGCGCGGCGCGGTCCAGTTGGGTGAGGGCGTCGCGCGCCCGCTTGAGCACGGAGTCGGTGTCGGGCCGGGTCTTCGCGAGCCGGTCCGCCATCAGCTGGATCATCTCCGGGCTTCGGTCGGCCATGCGGGCGATCTGCCCGCCGAACGCCCAGAACGCGAGCCCCGCGACACCGACCACGACACTCAGCGCGATCAGCGTGGAGAGCCCGCGGCTGCGCAACACGCGTTCGAGGCCGAAGACCCCGGGCGCCACGAGCATCGCGAGCATCAGTCCGGCGGCCACCGGCACAAGGAAGCGCTGCCCCCACCACAGCGCGGCGACCACGCCGAGGGTCGCGAGCACCGTCGTCGCCATCGGCGAGCGGGGCATCGGGCCGAGCGGTGCGGTGGACGCCGGAGAGGACCGGTGGGTCTCGCGCGGCGGCAGTCGATCGATGAGGACGGGTTCGCGGGACATGGTGGCGAAACGGGAAGAAAAAAAAGGCGCGCCCTCGATGCGAGTGGCGCGCCTGCGGGTGACCGTGACCGGTCAGTGCTTACGGACGGACGAGGATGTCGTTCTTCACGGTCTTCACGCCCTTCACGTCGCGAGCCAGGGCGCCAGCGTGTTCGCGTTCGGCTTCGCTCTTTGCGAAGCCCGCGAGCTGCACGGTGCCGTTGAGCGTTTCCACCTGGATCGACGAGGCGGCCACGGTCTTGTCCTCGATGAACTTCGACTTCACCTTGGCGGTGATGGTGGTGTCGTCGACGTAGGCGCCGGTGGTGGACTGGTCGCGGGTCACGGCGCAGCCGGTGGTGGCGAGCAGTGCGATGGCGGTGGCGGCGGCGGCGAGGGTGTTGCGGATCATCATGGTGGATCTCCTTTTGCTTTGCGAAGGCCTTCGGGAAAGGAAGGCAAGGACGGGTGGTTGTTCTTCAGAGACACGGGGCCCCACCCAGAGGCCGGGGACGTGGAGGCGTGCTATTTGCGCGTGACGGCACGCGCGCCGAGCAGCCCGATGAGCAGCACGGCCACGAACAGCACGAGGAAGACGACGAAGAGGAACTTGGCGATGCCGGCCGCGCCGGCGGCGACGCCGGTGAAGCCGAGGACACCGGCGATCAGCGAGATCACCGCGAAGATCAGGGCCCACTTCAACATGACGTTCTCTCCTGGTTGAGCGCCTCTGGCAGGCGCGGATCAATCGATGGAGGGACTGTAAAAGTGGGGCCTTTCGCGGGACATCGGACGCGTCCGTGACGCGGTGTAGGACGGCGCGCCCGGCGGCGCGCCGTGTTCAGGAGGGGTCGGCGGCGGTGTCGTCCGCGGGTGCTGCACCCGGTTCGGCCGGCGCCTCGGGGGCCGACGCGACGCTGCCGAACATCGCGGTGATGGTGGTCATCAGCGAGGCGAAGCTGATCGGTGGCAGCAGGCTCGCGAGCACCGCGTTGCGCGAGACGAGCCGCCACGGCCGCAGCCGGCCGATCACGATGCCGGCCACCACGGCGCCGCCGAGCAGCATCCACGGATGGCGCTTCGCGATGGGCCGCAGCAGTTCGCGACCCGCCTCGTCGGCGAGTTGCGCGGTGGCACGCCACGGATGGCGCGCCCACCAGCGCCGCATGTACCGCACGGCGACGGCCGCGACCGGCACGTCGTTCACCGCGTCGATGAGGGCGCCGAGCCACGGCGGATCGGACCCGTCGGCGGGCGGCACCGGCGACTCGCCCGGCGGAGGGGGCGGCAGCAGTTCGGGGTGGTACGTGCGCAGGATCCAGTGCTGCAGCGCGGCCCGCGATGCGTCCACGCGGGCCTGGGGCGACAGCGGCGGCGTGTCGGGCGCCGTGGCTTCGCCTTGCATCAGGGGATCGAGGTCGGTGGATTCGACGTGGGTGGTCATGCCGCCCCCGCGTCGCGGATCATCTGCATGTCCGCGCTGATCTGCGCGCGGATCGATGCGAAGGCCCGCTCGGCCGAGGGGCGCCGCGCCACGAGGCCGGCGACGATGGCCGCGATGGCCGGCACCGCGGGCGCCGCGCCGAGCGCCCACTGGGCCTGCGCCGACAGCGCGGGTGTCACCGCCCACAGCATCAGCGCGACGCCGGTGAGCACCGCGGCCACGCCGAGGCAACACAGGGCGAACAGGCTCAACGCCAGCCTCAGCACCGTTCGTCGCTGCACCTCGCGGGCTTCGCTTTCGATGAGTTCCGCGTACGCGCCGACGTGTTCGACGACGAGCTGCGGTTCGGTGGCCAGGAGGCGGACGAGTGGATGGATCATGGCGCGGCCAGGGTGCGGCGGGTTCGTTCAGGATCCCGCCGGGGACAGGGTGGCACCCCGCGGGAAGAGGCACCCGCCGGATGCCGCATGGACCGAGGGCCCGTCGCCGCGCCGAGGCGCGGTGCCGGGCCCTCGCGCAAACTCAGCGGTCCGAGTTGCGGCGAGCGCTGTTGACGAGGCTCAGCAGCGCCATCAGGGCGGCGCCGGTGGCGGCGGCGATCAGCACCGCCTTCACCGGTTCCTCCTTGACGTAGCGCACCGTCACGTCGCCGAGGTTGTTGGCGCGGTCGCGCACGTTGTACGCGCCGTCCTTGACCGCGTCGAGGCTCTTGCGGGCCAGCGACTCGGCCTGGCTCGCGATGCGGGCGATGGCCGGCTGCACGTTGGCACGTGCGGTGTGGATGGCGGACTCGACGTGGTCGAGCGCGTCGTTGGCGACACGGCGCGACGTGTTGACGGCCGCGTCGGCGGCTTCGGCCGCGCGGTCGGCCGCGGCGCCGACCTGGTCTTCCGCAGGGAGTTGAGGCTTGTTGAGGCTCATGATGGAGGTTCCTGTTGGGTTGCGGGCGAGTGCGTGTCGCGGCAGAACTACTTCAGGCGGGTGCCACTAGCCTTTCTTGATCAGGCTGACCAGGAAACTCGCCACAGCCAGGACAGCGAAGATGATAAAGAGAATCTTGGCGATGCCTGCGGCGCTGGCGGCAATGCCACCAAAACCGAACAGCGCCGCGATCAGCGCAATGACGAAGAAGACGACAGCGTAGTGCAGCATGATGGGCTCCTGTGGGGTCCGTGATCCGTCCGAAGGGTTTTCAGACAGTGGAACCGAGCTTATGACTGCGCCCCGGGGCAGGCCATGAGACTGCTGCGCACGGGGAAGTCGGCGGCCGCTCGCTGACCTTGTAGGAATCGGCCTACATGGGCGGAGGGCCTTATGCGGCCGGCGGCTCCGGCGGCCCCGACGTCTGGGTGGTGGTGTCGGGCTCCGAGACCGGCAGCAGCGCCCGGATGTGCGTCCCGGCACCGGGCGTCGCCTGCAGCTGCATGCTGCCGCCCTCGGCCTCCACCCGGTAGCGCATGCCCACGAGGCCGTGGCTCGACGGGCGCTTCACCCGCGGGTCGAACCCCTGGCCGTCGTCCTTCACGGACACCTCCACCCGCTTGTGCGCCTCGCGCAGCGTGATGGTGACCTGCCGCGCCTGCGCGTACTTGGCCACGTTGGTCAGCGCCTCCTGCACCAGGCGGTAGACGGTCAGTTCGCTGGAGGGCTTCAGGCGCACCTTCTGCAAGTCGCTCTCGACCTTCAGGCCCGAGCGTTCGGCGAACTCCCGGCTCAGGATCTCGAGCGCGGCGACGAGGCCGAGGTTGTTGAGGGACGAGGGGCGCAGGTCCTCGATGATGCGGCGCTTGAGCGCGATGCCGTCGTTGAGCGTGTCGTTGAGGTGGTTGATGCGTTCCTGCGCCTCCGGCGTGATGGTGCCGATGCGCGACTTGAGCCGCGCCACGTCGAGCTTGGCCGCCGTGAGCAGCGCGCCCAGCTCGTCGTGGAGGTCGCGGGCGAGGCGGCTGCGTTCGTCCTCGCGGGCCGTCTGCAGGTGGTGGGCCAGTTCGGTCAGCTGCGCGGTGCGGCCCTTGACCTGGTTCTCGAGCACGTCGCGCTCGACCTGCAGCGAGGCCTGCTGGCGGTGCCGTTCGCCGTCGAGCGCGGCCGTCTGGCGCAGGTACATGAAAAACGCGAGCACGCTCAGCGCGGTCATCGCGGCCACGCCCAGCCGGCTCAGCTGCAGGGTCTGGTAGACCGAGGCCCGCCCGGCGGTGATCTGGTCGGACTCCCGCTTCAGCAGCCGCTCGGAGGCGATGCGGATGGCCTCCATCTGCTCGCGTCCGATGTCGGTCTCGATCACCGCCCGCCACGCCTCCTCGCGGCCTTCGCTGCGCAGCTTGATGGTGGTGTCCATCTCGGAGATCTTGCGGTTCACGAGCGAGGCGAGGGTGGCGTAGTCGTCCACCTGCCGGGGCTCGGTGGCGTAGAAGTCGCCGAGGATCTTCATCGTCTGCCCGATGTTGGCCATCGCCGCGCGGTAGGGCTCGAGGTACTCGGGGCGGCCGGTGATCAGGTAGCCGCGCTGCCCGTTCTCGGCGTCGAGCACCTGGCGCATCAGCACGAGGTTGTTGATGCGGGCGACGGCCAGTTCGCCGAGCCGGTCGAGTGACGCGACCGAGGCCCGGTAGGACGACTCGCTGATGGCCATCAGGGCGAGCGCGGTCACCACCGCGAGGGGGAAGGTGAAGGCACTGCGCCTGAAGCGCTGGATGAAGTTCTTCATGCGCCGATCCGATCGAAGCAACTAGAATGATTTGAGCAGCAACTCACGAATTGGCCGAATCCGTCATGATCAAAATCGCCATCGTCGACGATCACGCCCTCGTTCGCGCGGGCCTGCGCCAGTACCTCTCCGAACAGGTCGACCTGCAGGTCGTCGCCGAAGCCGCCAACGGCCGCGAGGCGCTCGACATCGTGCGCAAGGGCCTGGTCGACGTGCTCGTGATGGACCTGTCCATGCCGGAGCAGAGCGGCGTCGACGCGCTCGCGGCCATCCGTGCGCGCGCCCCGGAACTGCCGGTGCTGATCCTGAGCGGCTTCCCCGAAGCCCACTACGCCACCACGCTGCTGCGCCAGGGCGCCAGCGGCTACCTCAACAAGGAATGCGAGCCCGAGGAGATCGTCACGGCCATCCGTACCGTGGCTCGGGGCCGCAAGTACATCACGCCGGCCGTGGCCGAGCTGCTGGCCGACAACCTCGGGGGCAACGCCGACAAGCCCCTTCACGAGCAGCTCTCCGAACGCGAGTTCCAGGTGTTCCTGCGGCTCGCGAAGGGCGAGACCATCGGCCACATGGCCGACAGCCTCTCGCTCAGCGTGAAGACGGTCAGCACGTACCGCACGCGCGTGATGGAGAAGATGAAGCTCGAGTCCAACAGCGACCTCACGTACTACGCCCTCAAGAACGGCCTCATCCAGTGAGGGTTGCTGCCTGAGCCGGCTCGGCTCGGGCCTCCTGCGTTGCCTGAGCCGGTTCGGCTCGGGCCTCCTGCGATCGATCCCGTGCCGCAGCGGTCCCGCCAGCGGGCGGCTCAAAGCCCGCCCATCACGGAGGACGTGGTGTCCCCGGCGGCCAGCTTCTGGCAATACGCGATCAGCGCGTCGATCTCGTTGGATTTGTCGAACACCTTGTTCGCACCCAGTTCGAGGCACTTGCGACGCATGTCGGGCGTGGCGTAGTTGCTCAGCACGACCAGCTTCGCGTGGCTCAGCGCGCGGGCGCTGGCGGACAGCACGCCGAGGCCGGAGCCGCTTTTCAGGAAGATGTCGATGATGACGAGGTCGCAGGCATTGCGCGACTGCGTCAGCCAATACACCGCAGCGGACTCGTTGTCCGCCGTCCCCACCACCTCCACCGCAACCAGTTCCTCGAGCGTCGCGATCAGGTTCTCGCGGATCACCGGACTGTCTTCGACGATGTAGGTTTTCAACATGGCAGCGAGCTTTGCATCGTGCCTGCGCACTCTTGTTGTCTTCGTTGGATCAGCACGACCGGGCCCGCCTCGACACGGTCACGCGCGGCCCGTCGTTGCCGGACGGTTGCGGTGGGGTGCCGCGGGTACTGCTGCAGTCATGCAGGAATTCTAATGACCGGCGGCTCGCCGAAGCGTCGGGGGAGTCCCGGAAGAATTGTAGGACGATGCCTACAAGGTGCACAACCTGCGGCACCCGGGTCTGGCGTGCCGCGCGCGTAGGACGGGGCCGACAAGGGGTCGGTCTGCCGTCCTGCTGTGCCCCTCCGGATGGACTCCTAGACTGGCCCCTCGAAATCCATCGATCCGGACAAGGGGGAATGCGCGATGAAGAAGCTGCTGATGTGGGCTGTGGGTGTGCCCTTTCTCGTGCTGGGCATGGTGGCCGTGACCTTCAGTGACGGGGGCAAGACGGCAATGGCCCCGCAGAGCATGTCGCGCACGTCCTGATCCCCCCGGGCACGGGCAGCGCCCGTGCCGCGGCCTGTTCAAGGCTCCCGGTTCGCGCTGGCTGTATTCCGCGGCGAAGGGCCCTACCCGTGGAGCGCCGCACCGCATGCACGCCAGCACACCGTTGAACGCCTACGAAGGATTCGACTTCGCCCCCTCGGCCACGCTCGAGGAATTCTCGAGTGCGTTCGCCCAATGGGAGGCGCCGACCCGGTCCCTGCGCCGCGCGGGGCTGCGCCGGGAGCTCAACCAGTCGATCGACCGCCTGCGCGAATGCGTGCGCCGGATCGAGGACTTCACCGATGAGCAGCGGTCGCTCTCCGAGGCGGCCCAGTGGCTCGTCGACAACTTCTACCTGATCGAACGCACCCGCACCCAGCTGTCGCTGCAGCTCGCCGAGCCGGCATTGCGCGGGTTGCCGGCCTACCAGCGGGGCCTGACCGGCCGGCGCCGGGCCCGCATCGAGCTGCTGGCCCAGTTCTACCTGCAGGCCTGCGACTTCGACTTCGAGGCCGACGAATTGGTGCAGGTGCTCGCCGACTACCAGCGCGCCCATGCGCTGACCCTTCAGGAGCTGGCGCTGCTCGGGCCGGTGCTCAACTTCCTGCTGATCCGCCAGCTCACCGACTCGGCGTCCCGGATCATCGAGGTGAACCGCGCCGCGCACTGGGCCGACGAGGTGGCCGACGGCCAGCTCAAGCGTGTGGACCCCGACGTGCCGCGGCCCCACCGGGCCGAACCCGACCTCGGGGCCGAGTCGCCGGCGTTCCGACAGGCCTACCTGGGGCAGCTGGGCCAGCGGCACCGGTACGACGATCCGGACGGCATCTCGCCCCGGGTGCCCGACCAGAGCGGCACGTCGGCGGCGCAGCACGCCGCCGCCATCGAGCAGGACCTGCTCGCGCGCACGCTGCTCGATGTGCGGGTGCGCAACATCTTCCGCAGCGTCAAGGCCATCGAGCTCAGCGACTGGGTCGACATCTTCTCGAAGGCCTCCCTCGTCGACCGCACGCTGATGCACAACGGTGTCTACGCCCGCATGGACCCGGCGTCCCGCGCGCTGTACCGCCGCGAGATCGAACGCCTGAGCCGTCGCGCCGGGCTCCCGGAGCCCTACCTGGCCGAGCTGGTGATCGAGCGGTTCGGGCGCCAGCGCCAGACGGACGGCGAGTTCCGGGACCTCGACGTGGGCGCCGCGCTGCTGGGCGAGCATCGCGTCGAACTCGAACGGTCGCTCGGGGTGGGCCGCAACCCGTGGCGCCGCCTCAAAGACGCCGCCCCGCAGGCCACGCTCGCGGTGTACGGCCTCGCGGCCGCGCTACTGACCATCACGATCGCCTCCATCGCCTACGGCGCGGGGTACACCTCCGAGACGGTGACGTTCTCGGGCGCCGTGCTGGCGCTGCTGGCCCTGTGGCCGGCGTCGGAGCTCGGGCTGCAGCTCGTCAACCGGCTCGCGTCCCAGGTCTACCCGCCCACGCACCTCCCGCGGCTGAACTTCGTCGACGGCCTGCCGCCCGACTGCCGCACGCTCGTCGTCGTGCCCACGCTGTTGACCCAGCCGGAGCAGGTGGAGCACCAGGTGGCCGAACTCGAGCGGCACTACCTGTCGAACCGCGACGACCAGCTGCGCTTCGCGCTGCTCACCGACTGGGTCGACGCGCCGGTGGAGACCCAGCCCGGCGACGACGTGCTGCTGGCGCGCGCCCGCCAGGCCATCGCGGTGCTCAATGCCCGCTACCCGTGGTCCGACACGTCCGGCGAACGGCGTTTCCACGTCGTGCACCGCCGCCGCCGCTGGAACCCGGAGGAGGGCGTGTGGATGGGCTGGGAGCGCAAGCGCGGCAAGCTCGTCGAACTCAACCGCCTGCTGCTGGGCGAGGGCGACACGTCGCACGTCCTGGCGCCGGGGGACGCCGAGGCGCTGCCGAAGGACGTGCGCTACGTCATCACGCTCGACGCCGACACCCGCATGCCCGTCGGCGCGGTGTGCCGCCTGGTGGGCACGGCCGCCCACCCGATGAACCGGCCCGAGGTCGACCCGCGCAGCGGGCGCGTGACCCGCGGCTACGCGCTGTTCCAGCCCCGCGTGTCGTTCCTGCTGCCGCAGGCCGAGGACCGGTCGCTGTTCCGCTGGATCTTCACCACCGGCGAGGGCGTCGACCCGTACGCGGGCGCCGTGTCCGACACCTACCAGGACGTCTTCGGCGAGGGCTCGTACACCGGCAAGGGCCTGTACGACCTGAAGGCCTTCCACACGAGCCTCGAAGGCCGCGTGCCCGAGAACACGCTGCTGAGCCACGACCTGTTCGAAAGTGCCTTCGCCCGGTGCGCCCTCGTGAGCGACATCGCGTTCTTCGAGGATTCGCCGTCCCACTCCGAGGTGGCCGCGGCCCGCTCGCACCGCTGGGTGCGGGGCGACTGGCAGCTGCTGCCGTGGCTGCTGTCGCTGCGCCCGGAACCGCTCACCGCGCTCAACCGCTGGAAGATGCTCGACAACCTGCGGCGCTCCACGCTGCCCGTCGCGTCGATCCTGATGATCGTGTGGTCCTGGGCCGACGAACGGGCGATGCCGCTCGCGTGGATCCTGCTCGTGCTCGCCGCGCTGTCCTTCCCCGGCGTGATGGCCTGGTTCGCCGCGTTGACCAAACCCGTGCCGAAGGGCGGGCGCACGAACCGTCCCATGCAGCTCACCCGCGACCTCGGGCACCTGGCGGGCCACGTGCTGACCGAGCTGGTGCTGCTGGCCCAGCACGCCTTCGTGATGGCCGACGCGATCACCCGGGCCGTGTGGCGCACCTTCGTGTCGCACCGCAAGCGCCTCGAATGGCGCACGGCCGCGCAGGCCAAGGCGGCTGCGGGCGGCCAGTTGAAGCAGTTCACGTGGGCACTGCACAGCGCCACGCTGCCCGTGATCGGCGCGGTGGCCGTCATCCTGCTGTTCAACCCGCGGGAGATCTTCGGCGCGGCGCCACTGCTGCTCGCGTGGTGGCTGTCGCCCGTGGTCGCCGTGGGCCTGAGCGCGCCCGGCTTCTTCCGCCGCCACGAGGCGAGTGCGGCCGACCTGTGGGAGTTCCGCCGCGTGGCGCGGCGCACCTGGCGCTTCTTCGAGCGCTACGTGGGCGACGTCGACCAGCACCTGCCACCCGACAACGTGCAGTTCGACCCGGAGGAGGTGGTGGCCCACCGCACCTCGCCCACGAACATCGGGTTGTACCTGCTGGCCGTGTGCCGCGCCCACGACCTCGGCTGGCTCGCGGGCCAGGCATGCCTGCGGCGGCTGACGGCAACGCTCGAGAGCGTCGAACGACTCGACAAGCACGAGGGGCACCTGCTGAACTGGTACGAGACGCGCACGCTGCGCCCGCTCGAGCCGCAGTACGTGTCTTCGGTGGACAGCGGCAACCTCGCGGCGCACCTCGTGGTGCTGTCGCGCGCGTGCCGCGACCTGCGCCGCCGGCCGGTCATCGGACTGCAGGCGGTCTCGGGGCCGCGCGACAGCTGGCTGGAGATCGACGCGCTGTGGCGCAACGTGCGCGGGTCGGCGGTGCGGGGCAACGTCACCCCGGTCGAGATCGACCGGGCCCTCGCGGCCATCGGCGCGCTGCTGGACGAACAGCCGACCACACCCGCCCGGTACGCCCGCTGCCTCACGGCCGCCCTCGGCCATGCGCTGCACCTGAAGGAACTGCTCGACGCCTATGCGTTCGAGGAGATCGCGCGCGTGGGCGGCCTGGTCGAGGACAGCGAGCGCCTGTGCAGCGAGCTGGGCGACCAGGTCGACGAACTGCAGCGCTGCTGCCCCTGGGCCATCGACCCGGCGTTCGAGACGCTGCGCCGAGAGGCGCCGGCCCTCTTCGAACCGTCGGTGGACGCGCTGCTCGACGACATCCCGCTGGCCGCCGACGTGCCGGCGCGCATCGACGAGGTGGTGCGCCGCCTGCAGAGCGGCACCGCCCGCCACGGTCCGGCGCCCGCGTTCGCCCCGGCGCTGAACGCCGTGCTCGAGATCTGCGCAGACGCCAAGGCGGAGAGCCAGCAGTGGCTCGAACGGCTGGCCGACTGCGCGACCCGCGCCGAGGTGCTCTGGCGCGGCATGAACTTCGGTTTCCTGTTCGACCCGAAGCGCAAGCTCTTCTCCATCGGCTACCGCGTGGCCGAACACCAGCTCGACGAAGGGCGCTACGACCTGCTGGCCTCGGAGTCGCGCCTGGGCAGCTACCTCGCCGCCGCGAAGGGCGACGTGCCGGTGGACCACTGGTTCCGGCTCGGCCGCCACATCGGTCTCGTCGAGGCGGGGCCCGTGCTCATCTCGTGGTCGGGCTCGATGTTCGAGTACCTGATGCCGGCGCTCGTGATGAAGACGCCGGTCGGCAGTCTGCTCGACCAGACCTGCCTGAACGCCATCGCCGAGCAGGTGCGCTATGGCCAGGAGCACGGCGTGCCGTGGGGCGTGTCCGAGTCGGGCATCAACGTGCGCGACGTCGAGCTGACCTACCAGTACGGCCCGTCGGGCGTGCCCGCGCTGAGCCTGAAGCGCGGCATGGACCGCCAGCTCGTGATCGCCCCGTACGCGAGCGCGATGGCCGCGCCGTTCGCGCCGCACGAGGTGCGGCGCAACTTCGACGCGCTGGCCGCCATCGGGGCGCTCGGGCCGCACGGCTTCTACGAGGCCATCGACTTCACCGCCGAGCGCCTGGGCGAGAACATGCGGCACGCCGTCGTGCGCAGCCACATGGCGCACCACCAGGCGATGGCGCTGCTCGCGCTCACGAGCCTGCTGTCCGACCGCAGCCTGGTCGACCTGTTCCATGCCGAGCCCGAGATGAACGCGTTCGACCTGCTGCTGCAGGAGCAGGTGGCCGGCGCCGTGATCATCGCGCGCGACACCACCGCGGGCAACGACCGCACCGAACGCGTGGCCCGCCACACCGCACAGCGCGTGCGGCGTTTCAGCGGTGCCGACCTGCGCCGCCCGGCGGTGCACCTGCTGTCGAACCGGCGCTACGCCACCGCACTCACCGTGACCGGCTCGGGCTACAGCGAGTGCAACGACGTCGACATCACGCGCTGGCGCGAGGACCGGGTCATCGACGAATCGGGGCTCTTCATCTACTTCCGGGACGTGTCTTCCCAGGTGCTGTGGTCGGCCACGCTCGCGCCCACGTTCGTCGAGCCGGACGCCTACGACGTCGAGTTCGCCGAGGCCCGGGCCCAGTTCGACTTGCGCCGCCACGGCATCCGCTCGAGCCTCGAGGTGGTCGTGGCCCAGCAGGAGGATGCGGAGATCCGCACCGTGAAGCTGTCGAACGAGAGCCATTCGGTGCGCCGCATCGAGGTGTTCGCGCTGACCGAGGTGGTGCTGAACCATCGCAACGCCGATCTCGCGCACCCGGCGTTTTCGAACCTGTTCATCACCACCGAGTACGACGCGGAGCGCGGCGCGCTGCTCGCGACACGCCGGCCACGCGCCGACCACGAGGCGGCCACCACGGTCATGCTCGGCTCGGTGCTGGAGGGCGGGGTGCTCGGCGAACCGCTGTACGACACCGATCGCCGCGTGGTGGTGGGCCGCGGCCGCACGAAACGAGATCCGCTGGCGCTGAGCGCCGACGGGGCGCTCGCGTCGACCGTCGGCGCCGTGCTCGACCCGGTGCTGTGCCTCGGCCACACGGTGGAGCTGGCGCCGGGCGCCTCGGTGCGGCTGTCGTTCGTGATGGCCTACGGCACCGACCGCGAGGCCGCGCTGCGCACCTACCAGCACCTCGCGAGCTTCACCGCGCTGCAGCGCGAGATCTCCCGGTCGTGGGTGTACGCCCAGGCCAAGCTGCACCAGCTGGGCATCACGAGCGACGACGCGGCCACGTTCCAGACCCTCGGCGGCTACCTGATGTTCTCCGACCCGTCGTTCCGCCCGGGCCGCGAGTTCATGCGCGGCAACCAGCTCTCGAAGCGGGCGATGTGGCGCTACGGCATCTCGGGCGACCGGCCCATCCTGCTGGTGGCGGTGGACGCGAACGAGGACCTGCCGCTCGTGCACCAGCTGCTGCAGGCCCACCAGTTCTGGCGCGCCCGCTCGTTCGCCGCCGACATCGTGATCGTCAACGACCGCGCCACGTCGTACGCGGGCGACATGCAGCACGCCATCGAAAGCCTGATCCGCCAGGCCGGGGCCGGCCCCGACCAGGGTGGCACGCAGGGGTTCGTCTACGTGCTGCAGGGCGACCGTCTGCCCGACGACGAGCGGCGCCTGCTGATGACGGTGTGCCGCGTGTTCCTGCGCGGCGGGCAGGGGCTGCTGGCCGACCAGCTGCGCCGGCGCGCACCGCGTGAGCCGCATGGACCGCCGCTGCCGGCCGCGCGTGCCGTGCCGGAGGTCACCGGTGCGGCCCATTCCCTCGCCACGGCGGAGGGCGAGCTGGAGTTCTTCAACGGCCTGGGCGGCTTCGGCGACAAGGGCCGCGAGTACCGCATCGTGCTGCCACCGGGCCGCGCCACGCCGTCGCCGTGGTCCAACGTGATCGCGAGCCCGCACATGGGCACACTGGTCACCGAAAGCGGCTCCGCCTTCACGTGGCGCATGAACGCGCGCGAGAACCAGCTGTCGCCGTGGTCCAACGACGCGCTGAGCGACCCGTCGTCCGAGCTCGTGTACGTGAGCGACCGCCAATCGGGGGCGTACTGGACCCCCACGGCGCAGCCGCGCCGCGTGCCCGAGGCGGTCTACGAATGCGCCCACGGTGCGGGCTACACCCGCTTCACGGCCCAGGTCGACGGCATCGACTCGGAGCTCACGCACTTCGTCGCGTGGGACAAACCGGTCAAGTTCCTGCGCCTGCGCCTGTCGAACCACAGCGGCCGCCGCCGCTCGCTCGCCGTCACGGGTGTCGTGAACCTGGTGCTGGGCGACAGCCGCAGCGGGCGGGTCGACCTGGTCTCGACGTGGGCGGGTTCACCCAGCGTGGACAACCTGTCGCTCTACGCCCGCAACCCGGCCAACGCCGACTTCGGCCGCGACATCGCCTGGATGAGCTGCTCCGCCCCGGTCAGCGGCTGGACCTGTGACCGCGCCGAGTTCTTCGGCGTGGGCGGCAGCCTCGCGGCGCCGCAGGCGCTCGAAGGCGGGCCGCCGCTGCGGCAGGCCGTGGGCGTGGGGCCGGACCCGTGCTGGGTGATGCAGACCGACGTGCGGCTGGCTCCGGGGGAGACGCGCGAGGTGGTCTTCGCGTTCGGCCAGGCCGCGAGCATCGCCGGCGCCGACGAACTGGCGCGCATGTGCACGCAGGGCGCCGACGCCACGCTCGAGCACGTGATCGCGCAGTGGGAAGGGCTGCTGGGCGCGGTGCAGGTCGAGACGCCGGACCGGGCGCGTGACCTGCTGATCAACCGGTGGCTGCCGTACCAGACGCTGAGCAGCCGCGTGCTGGGCCGCTGCGGCTTCTACCAGGCGGGCGGCGCCTACGGCTTCCGCGACCAGCTGCAGGACGTGATGTCGCTCGTGCTGGCCTGGCCGGGCCACGTGCGCGAGCACCTGCTGCGGGCGGCCGCGCAGCAGTTCGTGCAGGGCGACGTGCAGCACTGGTGGCACCCGCCGAGCGGCAAGGGCGTGCGCACCACGTTCTCGGACGACCGCCTGTGGCTGCCGCTCGCGGTGGCGCACTACGTGTCGGTCACGGGCGACGACCGCGTGCTCGACCGCCCGGTGTCCTTCCTCGAAGGCCCCACGCTGCCGCCCCACGAGGAGAGCATCTACTTCGAGCCCACGGTGTCGGCCGAAAGCGCCTCGCTGTTCGAACACTGCGTGCGCACCATCGAGGTCAGCCGCGCCCGTGGCCGCCACGGCCTGCCGCTGATGGGCTGCGGCGACTGGAACGACGGCATGAACCGCGTGGGCTGGAAGGGCGAGGGCGAAAGCGTCTGGATGGCCTGGTTCCTGAAGGGCGTGCTCGACGCGTTCATCCCGTGCGCGCGCAGCCGCGGCCGCGACGACCTCGTGGCCGACTGGACGAAGCAGTCGGAGGAACTCATCGCCGCGATCGACGCCGAAGCCTGGGACGGCGCCTGGTACCGCCGCGCCTACTTCGACGACGGCGCGCCGCTCGGGTCGGCGTCCAACGACGAATGCCGCATCGACTCGCTCGGCCAGAGCTGGGCCGTCATCGCGGGCGGCGGTGACCCGGCCCGCGCGCGCGAAGGCATGGAAAACCTCGACCGCATGCTCGTCGACCGGCAGGCCGGCATCATCCGCCTCTTCACGCCGAGCTTCGACAAGACGGTGCACGACCCGGGCTACATCAAGGGCTACGTGCCGGGCATCCGCGAGAACGGCGGGCAGTACACGCACGCGGCCGTCTGGACCGTGATGGCCTTCGCGCGCATGGGCGACGCGGCCCGGGCCGACGAACTCTTCCGCATGATCAACCCGGTGGCCCGCAGCGACTCGCGCGTGGAGGTGCAGCGCTACCGCGTCGAGCCGTACGTGATGGCCGCCGACATCTACGGCGAGGCGCCGCACACGGGCAAGGGCGGCTGGACCTGGTACACCGGCGCGGCCGGCTGGTACTACCGCGTGGGCCTGGAGGAGATCCTGGGGCTCGACCTGCGCGCCGGCGTGCTGCGGCTGCGCCCGTGCATCCCCGCCACGTGGCCGGGCTACCGGATCACGCTGCGGCACGGCGGCTCCTGGTACGACATCGAGCTGCGCAATCCGCACCGTGCTACCGGCGGCACGGTGGCCTTCGAGCACGACGGCGTGCCGGTGGCCGGGGCGGACGGCGTTCCGCTCAAGGACGATGGCGCCCGCCACCGCATCGTCGCGACGCTGGCGGCGCCGGCCGCCTGATGGCACCATGGATCCGCACGCCATGCCCCGCAACCACCACTCGTCCCGGAGACTCCCATGACCGTCCACGTCACCCCCACCCCGGCCGACGTCATCGGCGTGCTGCTGCAGAACCGAGCGTCGGTGAGCCAGTTGCTCGACGCCTACGCGGCGCTCTGCGAACGCGTGGGCGACCCCACCGAGGCCGAAAAACTGGCCATCGTCGAGCGCATCAGCCTCGAGGTCACGCTGAACACCCAGGTGGAGGAGGAGATGCTGTTCCCGTCGCTGCACGTCGCGGGCATCGACCTGTCACCGTTCCAGGCCTTCCACGACACGGCCTGGGCCCTGATCGCCCAGCTGTCGATGGGCGACCCCGGCGACCTGCGTTTCGACACCAAGGTGCTGGCCCTGGGCCGCGACCTGGTGGGCCGCATGCAGCAGGTGCACGACGTCACGCTGCCCCAGTTGCCGCCGTCCGGCATCGACCTGGGCGAACTGGGCGCGCGCATGCTGGCGCGCAAGGCGCACCTGATGGAGGCGTTCGACCGGCCGGCGGAGGATGACGAGGATGAGGACGACGACCCGGTCGGCCGTCCCGTCTCCGGCACGCTGCACTGATCCGAACACGGTCATCCCGGCGAACGCCGGGATCCACCGTTCTCGCAGCGCGTCAGCCGACTGTGGGCCCCGGCGTTCGCCGGGGTGACTTGTGCGTCAGCTGGGCTTCTTCTTTGCCTCGGCCATGGCTTCGTCGATCGCCTGCTGCATCTTCGGCATGAACGCCTGCATCTGCCCCTGAACCAGCGCCATCGACTTCTGCATCACCACCGGCATCTTGCCGATGAGGGCCTGGCCGGCCGGGCTGCGGTAGAAGACGAGGAGGGCGTCGATCTCCTCCTGGTCGAACGATTCGGAGTAGACCTGCACGTACAGCGGCTTGAGCTTTTCCCAGGCCAGCTCGTCGCGCATCAGCACGGCGAGCTTCGCGGGCAGCGCGTCGAGCAGGTGCTGTTCCTCGGGGCTGACCTTCCGGCCGCCCAGGGCCTGCTGCATGCTCTGGCGCATCAGCGGTTCGAGGTTGGCGTACACCGAGTTCAGCATGGTCTGCACGCGCGTGACTTCGAGCACGGCTTCGACGGACTGCGGGCTGGCCGGTGCGGCGTGGAGGGAGCCGGCCAGCAAGAGAGCGGCGGCGGTGACGACGAGTTTCTTCATGGCGAGGAGCAAGGGAGGAACGTCCTCCATCATGTCACGGGCGCCGTGACCGCCCCATCCCTAGACGCGGCGTACGCGCACGTCCACCGTCATGCCGATGTAGGCGTCCGGCTCGCCGTACCAGCTGCCCGAGATGGGCGCGGCCAGCCGCGGGTCCCGGGCGACACCCACCCGCACGAGTTGCGAGCCGCCGGTGAGGTTGTTCGTGGGATCGAAGGGCACCCAGCCGGCGCCGGGCAGGTAGGCCTGGAGCCAGGCGTGGGTGGCGCCGGCGCCCACGGTGTCCGACGGGGTCTCGTTCGCGCCCTCGATGGCGGCGCGGTCGAGGGCCGGGTCGTACAGGTAGCCCGACACGAAGCGGGTCGCCACGCCCAGGCGGCGCGCGGCCTCCATCATCAGCAGCGCGAAATCGCGGCAGCTGCCGCTCTGGTTGGCCAGGGTGTCGAGTGGCGTTTGCGTGCCTTCCTCGTCCCGGCCGGCGTAGGTGAACTCGTTCTTGATGAACTGGTTCATCGCGACCAGCAGGTCACGCGTGCCGGTGGGGCCGTCGGTGCGGATGAACTGCCGCGCCCAGGTGGACAGCCTCCCGAACGGGTCGTCGTAGTGCGGGCGCAGGTACTGTTCGAGGTCGAAACGTTCCTCGACCGAATACGAGAAGGGGAAGAACTCGGCGCCGGGCGACAGCGGCAGCTCGAGGTTGTTGGTCACCGCGTGCTCGATGCGGAAGCTGCAGACGATGCGCAGTTCCTCGGCCTCGCCGAGCGGCGTCACGAGGGCCACCGAGTTCGAGTGGGGATCCTGGATCAGCCGCACGGCGGCCTCGGGGCTCACGACCAGGTCGGTCGCGAGCACCCGCAGGTCGTGGCTGTCGCGCGGGCGGAACATCACGCGGTGCTCCCCGAACGTCACCGGCTTGCGGTAGCGGTAGGTGGTGGTGTGCGTGATGTCGTACTGGATCGTCATGGGAGACGGGCCGCGCGATGCCGGGGGGTCAGACGCCCAGCAGTTCCACTTCGAACATCAGCGTGGCGTTCGGCGGGATCACGCCGCCGGCGCCGCGGGCACCGTAGCCCAGCTCGGGCGGGATCACCAGCACGCGCGTGCCGCCGACCTTCATGCCCTGCACGCCTTCGTCCCAGCCGCGGATCACCATGCCGGCGCCGAGGCCGAACTCGAACGGGTCGTTGCGGTCCTTGCTGCTGTCGAACTTGGCGCCCTTGACGCCGTTGTTGTAGAGCCAGCCCGTGTAGTGCACGGTCACGTGCTGGCCGGCCTTCGCTTCGTCGCCCGTGCCCGGGACCGTGTCTTCGTATTGCAGGCCGGAGGCGGTGGTTTGCATGGCGTTTCCTGTGTTCGGTGAGAAAGCCGCAATGCTAACCGCCCCCCGTGTCACAACGCCGCCGCCAGGGCCGATGCGGACGGTCCGAACGCGTAGACGTCCATCCCGAGGCAGCCGTAGGTGACGCCCTCGTGCAGCCGCACCGGCGCGGTGGCCTCGCCACCGGCGCCGGCCGCCACGAACCACGGCAGCAGGTGTTCGTCGGTGGGGTGCATGTCCGCGGCCGACGGGGCCAGGCGGCGGTAGTCCCACAGCGCCGGCCAGTCGCGGGCGGCGCTCCGCTCGGCGAACCAGTCGCGGAAGCCGCGGCTCTCGGGAATCTCCGGCGCACCGACGTCGGCACGGCCCTGCGCGAACACGCGGCGCAGGTTGTGCGTGATGCTGCCGCTGCCCATCACCAGCACGCCTTCGTCCGCGAGCGCAGCCAACGCCTGGCCGAACGCGAACTGGTCGGCCGGCGGGCGGTGGGGCATCCAGGCGAGCGGCAGCACGGGGATGTCGGCCTCCGGGTACATGAAACGCAGCATGCTCCAGATGCCGTGGTCCAGCCCGCCCTGGTCGAGCACATGGGCCCGTTCGCCGGCCTCACCCAGCAGGGCGGCGACGCGCGGCGCGAGATCGGGGGCGCCCGGAGGGTTGTACTGCAGCTGGTAGAGCGCGTCGGGGAAGCCGCCGAAGTCGTACACGGCGTGCTGGCGGGCCGAGGCGAGCAGCACCGGCTCGCGGGCCGTGCTGTGGGCAGAGACGGCCAGCACCGCCTTCGGCCGGCCGAAGGCGCGGTCGATGGCCGGGCCGAGTCGCGCGACGAACTCGCCGGTGGCGCCGGGTTCCAACGCGAGCATCGGCGAACCATGGGACAGGAAAAGCGGGGGCAGGGTGTTCATGGGGAAATTACAGCACCGGGGGATGGGGCGACCGTTCGGTGGATTTGCACGCGGCGTTCGATCGGGTTGTGCCGGATCGGTTAACGTCGCCGGCATCGCTGCCGTTCCCGCTGCCACGTCATGACCACGCCCACGCCACCCGCCGTTTCCGTCTGGACCCTCGCCTGGCGGCAACTCTGGCGCGACTTCCGCGCCGGCGAGCTGCGCCTGCTGGTGGTGGCCGTGATGCTGGCCGTGGCCGCGCTCGCTGCGGTCGGCTTCTTCGCCGACCGCCTGAACCAGGGCCTCGCCCGCGACGCCCGCCAGCTGCTGGGCGGCGACGCCATCGTCGCGAGCGACCAGCCCACGCCGGCCGCCTTCACCGAGCAGGCGCGCACGCGCGGCCTGCAGACCGTGCGCACCACCGGTTTCCCGAGCATGGGCCGGGCGCCCGACGACAAGGGCGGGGCGTCGCGGCTGGTGTCGGTGAAGTCGGTGACGGCCGGCTACCCGCTGCGCGGGCAGCTGACGCTGGGCCAGGCGGCCACGGACGAGGGCACCCCGTCCAACGCCGCGCCCGCGCCGGGCACCGTGTGGGTCGACCCCGGCCTGCTCGAGTCGCTGCAGCTGAAGGTGGGCGACCCGCTGCTGCTCGGGGACGCGTCCCTCACCATCGCCGCGGTGATCCTGCAGGAGCCCGACCGGGGCGCCGGGTTCCTGAGCTTCTCGCCGCGGGTGATGCTCAACGAGGCCGACCTCGCCGCCACCGCACTGATCCAGCCGGCCAGCCGCGTGACCTACCGCCTGGCCGTGGCCGGCACCGATCCCGCCGTGGCCGGCTTCGTGGCCTGGGCCGACGCCCAGGTCAAGACGGGGGCGATGCGCGGCGTGCGCGTGGAGTCGCTCGAGAACGGCCGCCCGGAGATGCGCCAGACGCTCGACCGGGCGTCGAAGTTCCTGAACCTCGTGGCGCTGCTCGCCGCGCTGCTGGCGGCCGTGGCCGTGGGCATCGCCGCGCGCGACTTCGCGAACCGCCACCTCGACGACTGCGCGATGTTGCGCGTGCTGGGCCTGTCGCAGCGCACCATCGCGCTGCAGTACCTCGTCGAGTTCGTGTTCGTGGGTGCCATCGCGAGCCTGGGTGGCGTGCTGCTGGGCTACGCGGTGCACCACGTGTTCGTCGTGCTGCTGGCCGGCATCGTGAAGGCCACGCTGCCGGCGGCGAGCCTGTGGCCCGCGCTGTTCGGCGTGGGCGTGGGCTTCACGCTGCTGATGGGCTTCGGCCTGCCGCCGGTGCTGCAGCTGGCCCAGGTGCCGCCGTTGCGGGTGATCCGCCGCGACGTGGGTGCGCTCAAGCCGGCGTCGCTCGCCGTGCTGGCCGCCGGAGCGATCGGTTTCGCGGCGCTGCTGCTCGCCGTGTCGTCGGACCTGAAGCTGGGGCTGATCGCGGTGGGCGGGTTCGCCGGCGCCGTGGTGGTGTTCGCCGCGCTGTCATGGGTGGCCGTGCAGGTGCTGCGCCGGGCCGTGCCCGATTCGCGCGCGCCGCGCTGGCTCGTGCTGGCCACCCGGCAGATCGCCGCGCGGCCGGCGTTCGCGGTGCTGCAGGTGTCGGCGCTCAGCGTGGGTCTGCTCGCGCTGTGCCTGCTGGTGCTGCTGCGCACCGACCTGATCTCCAGCTGGCGCCAGGCCACGCCGCCCGACGCGCCCAACCGCTTCGTGATCAACGTGATGCCCGAGCAGGGCGAGGGCTTCCAGGCGCTGCTGAACGAGGCCGGCGTGAAGAAGTACGACTGGTACCCGATGATCCGGGGGCGCCTGGTGGCCGTGAACGGCAAGGCCGTGGACCCGGAAACGATGACCGACGACCGCGCCAAGCGCCTGCTCGACCGCGAGTTCAACCTGAGCCACGCCGCCGCGATGCCGCAGCACAACACCCTCGTGCAGGGCCAGTGGACGCCGGAGGAGGACGGGGCGGTCAGCGTGGAGGAGGGCCTCGCCGAAACGCTGAAACTGAAGATGGGCGACACGCTGCGGTTCGACATCGCCGGGCAGATGTCGGAGGCGCGCATCACCAGCCTGCGCAAGCTCGACTGGGGCTCGATGCGGGCGAACTTCTTCGTGATGTACCCGAAGGCCGAGATGCCCGACCTGCCGTCCACCTACATCGCGGCCTTCCGCGCGCCCGACGTGCCCGGCTTCGACAACCGCCTGAGCCACGACTTCCCGAACATCACGAACGTGGACGTGTCGCAGTCCATCGGCCAGCTGCAGCGGGTGCTCGACCAGGTGGTGCGGGCGGTCGAGTTCCTCTTCGGCTTCACGCTGGCCGCCGGCCTCGTCGTGTTGTTCGCGGCCGTCACGGCCACGCGCGAGGCGCGGTCGCGCGAGTTCGCGGTGATGCGTGCGCTGGGCGCCAGCGCGAAGCTGCTGGGGCAGGTGCAGCGCGCCGAGCTGCTCGGCGTGGGCGCGCTGGCGGGGTTCCTCGCGTCGGGCGCGGCCATGGCGGTGGGCTGGGCGCTCGCGAAGTTCGTGTTCCAGTTCACCTGGACGCCGTCGCCGTGGGTGCCGCTGGCCGGCGCGACGGCCGGCGCGGTGCTGGCGCTGGCGGCCGGCTGGTGGGGCCTGCGCGAGGTGCTGCGCAAGCCCGTGGTGGAGACGCTCAGGGCCGCGGCGTTGTGAACACCAGCACCGCGGCGGCGAGGTCTTCCAGCGCGGTGCCCACCGACTTGAACACCGTGCGTTCCGAGGCGCTCGCGCGGCCGGGTGTCTCGCCCCGGCACAGCGCCTCCAGCGTGCCCTTCACGTCGCCGGCGGCGAACACGCCCCGCGACATCGGGCCCAGCAGCTCGCCGCTCTTGACGAGTGCCTCGGGCGTGTCGACGTAGAGCGACGCGCCGCGGAAGCAGTCGTCGTCGGCCTCGCGCATCTGCGGGGTGAAGCTGCCGATGAGGTCGAGGTGGCTGCCCGGTGCGAGCCAATCACCCTGGACCACCGGATCGGTGGCGAGGGTGGCGCAGCTGACGATGTCGGCCTCGCGCACCGCTGCCTCCAGGTCGATGCCGCAGCCGCGGTGCCAGACGGTCACGTGTTCGATGGGCAGCACGGCGCGGTAGGCCTCGGGGAGCAGGCTGCCCACGCGGCCCCGGCCCACGACCACCAGGCGTTTCGAATCCGGGCGGGCGAGCATGGAGGCCGCGAGGGCGGACGCCCCGGCCGTGCGCCGCGCGGTGATCTCGTTGCCGTCGATCTGCGCGAGCGGCTCCCCCGTGGTGGCGTCGTACAGCACGTAGGTGGCGAACAGCCCGGGCAGACCGCGCGTGGCGTTGCCGGGGAAGATGTTGATGGTCTTGATGCCCAGGTAGCCGCCCTGCCAGGCCGGCATGATGAGCACGGTGCCGCCGGGTGGCGTGTGCACGTGGCGAGTGGGCACCTCGGCGCCGCCGGCGAAGGCGCTCGCCAGCGCGGGGACCAGGCGGTCGAAGGGCAGCGCGGCCCGGGTGGTGTCGACATCGAAAATCTTCATGCCGGGCCAGGATACCCGGGCGAACCGCGGAGCGCCGGGATGGATTTCCGCTCAAGTCGGCGGGTTCGGCTGCCGATGACGTGAACGTTATCAGTACAAACCCGAACCATGAACCACCATTCCAACCTCACCTTGCGGAAGAAGCTCATCGGGTTGATCTTCTTCTTCGTCGTCACCCTGCTCGCCGTGGGCGCCATCGGCATGCAGCAGCTCCGGACCCTGAGCCACCAGCAGCGGGCGATGTACACCGACACGGTGCAGCCGCTGCGGGTCGTCGTCGACGCCGCCCGCCAGGGCGCCACGCACTTCCGGCGCATGTACGTCTACATCTGGAACACCGACGCCAAGGCGCGCGCGGGGGAACTGAAGTTCAACGAGGATTCCGAGAAGTCGGTGCTCGACGCGATGGACCTCCTGAAGAAGGAACCGGACGACGCCGAACTGCGCGCGCTGGGCGGCAAGCTCGAGTCGACGTGGGCCGAGTACAAGGCGGCCGTCGCGAACATCCAGGCCATGGCCGACCGGAACGATCCGAACGCGATGACCGAGCTGCACAAGGACAGCGCCCGCCTGCACATCGCGGTGCGCACCGTGCTCCTGGACGCCGCCAAGCGCCAGGAAGAGCTGGCCCGCCTCGACACCGAGTCCGCCGCCGCGGCGGTGGACCGCACCTTCTGGACGCTGTCCGGCCTGATCCTGCTGGCCGTGGTGGGCGGCTGCGTGCTGGGCACGTGGCTCGTGCGTTCGATCATGCGCCAGCTGGGTGGCGAGCCGGCGTATGCCGCCGAGATCGCGCAGGAAGTGGCGAAGGGCAACCTGGCCGTGTCGGTGAACCTGAAGGCCGGTGACGACAGCAGCGTGCTCGCCGCGATGGACACCATGCGCGCCCGCCTCGCCGACCTCGTGAGCCAGGTGCGCCAGTCGAGCGAATCGATCGCCACGGGCGCGAGCCAGATCGCCTCGGGCAACGCGGACCTGAGCCAGCGCACCGAGGAGCAGGCCTCGAACCTCGAGGAGACCGCCGCGTCGATGGAGGAGATGAACTCCACCATCAAGCAGAGCGTCGACACCATGGGCGCGGCCTCGCAGCTGGCCCAGTCCGCGAGCGTGACCGCCACGCGGGGCGGCGAGGTGGTGCGCAACGTCGTGCAGACGATGGAGGAGATCACGGGCAGCTCGCGCAAGATCGGCGACATCATCGGGGTGATCGACGGCATCGCGTTCCAGACGAACATCCTCGCGCTGAATGCCGCGGTGGAAGCCGCGCGTGCGGGCGAGCAGGGCCGCGGCTTCGCGGTGGTGGCGGGCGAAGTGCGTTCCCTCGCGCAGCGCAGCGCCGAGGCCGCGAAGGAGATCAAGTCGCTGATCGGTGAAAGCGTGACCAAGGTCGAGGCCGGCTCGCAGCTGGTCAACGAGGCTGGCAGCACGATGGACGACCTCGTGGGGCAGGTGCGCCGCGTCGCCGACCTGATCGGCGAGATGGGCACGGCCACGCAGGAACAGGGCCAGGGCATCTCGCAGGTCAACGAGGCGGTCAACCAGCTCGACCAGATGACCCAGCAGAACGCCGCGCTCGTCGAGGAGTCGGCAGCCGCCGCCAGCAGCCTGAGCGTTCAGGCCGACAAGCTGGTGCAGCTGGTGAGCGTCTTCCAGCTGGCGCGTGGTGAGGCTCGTCCGGCGCCGGTGGCCGCACCGGTGCCGGTGCGTCCCGCGGCGGTGACGCCGGTGGCCCGCGTGGCCGAGCCGAAGCCGGTGCTGCGGGCCAAGCCCGCGGCCGCGCCGGCGCCCGTTGCCGCGGCGCCGTCCCCGGCCCCCGCGGTCGCCGCCCCGGCGAGCGACGACTGGGAAACCTTCTGACGCCTGGCGTCAGCGTGCCGCGGCGAGGGCCTCCGCGATCCACCCGTCGAACACGGGCTGGTGCGCGCGGATCCAGCCGTCGGCGTGGCGTTCGACATCCCGCTGGGTGTTGGCCCCCTGGCTCATGCGCAGGTTCTGCGCGTTGATGTCGGCGATGGGCAGCCGCATGACTTCGAAGAGGCGCGCGGCCGCCGGGTTCTTCTCGATGAAGGCCCGGTTCGCGACGATCTGCTGCTGGTCGGCGGGGAAGCCGTAGTCCTTGCCGTTCGGCTGGCGCGTGTCCGACGCGCCGCCCGCCGGCATCTGCAGCCACACGACGTCCGACCCCGGGCGCAGCACGGCGCTGACCCAGTACGGCGTCCACGTGTAGTAGAGGATCGGCTGGCCCTGCTTGTAGCGGGTCATCGTGTCGGCCATCAGCGCCGCGTAGCTGCCCTGGCGGTGCGTGATGCTGTCGCGCAGGCCGTGGGTGGCGAGGTGCTGCTCGATGGCCTGCTCGCAGCCCCAGCCGGGGTTGCAGCCGGTGAGGTCGGCACGGCCGTCGCCGTCGGTGTCGAAGAGCTTCGCGATCGCCGGGTCCTTCAGCTGGTCGATGTGCGTGATGCCGTGGCGTTCGGCCGTGGCCCGGTCGATCAGGTAGCCCTGGACCGCGCCTTCGGCGTACACACCGCTCCGCACGAGCTTCGCGTCCCCGCCGCTGTTCTCGTAGAACGAGGCGTGCAGCCGATGCCAGTGGTTGGCCATGAACGTGGCGTCTCCGTTGGCGATCGCCAGGTGTTCGGTGGCCGGTTCCAGGTCCTTCATCGGCAGCACGGTGTAGCCGAGCTTCTCGAGCGCGCGGTTCACCAGCAGCGTCTGGAACGCCTCTTCGGCGAGCGAACTCTTCAGCGGCTGCACCGTGATGCCCTGGCCGGGCAGGGGCCCGGCGAGCGCCTGGGTGGCGATGCCGAGGGCGAGGAGGGCGCCGCCCAGCAGGCGGTGCACGAGGGAACGGGTTCGTTGCATGTTCAGGACTCCTTCAGCGCGGGGGCCGGTTCGGCTGCTTCGGGACGGGCCGGGCGCAGCAGGCGCTGCAGCCCGCGCAGCAGGAAACCCACCGGGCCGCCGTGCCACCAGCGGTGGCCGCCGCGGCGCGGCTGGCCCATCGCCTGCGTCAGGCGGTCGAGCGTGATCGCGAGCAGAACGATGCCCAGGCCGCCCACGGTCGCGAGGCCCATGTCGAGCCGGCCGATGCCGCGCAGCACCATCTGGCCGAGGCCGCCCACGGCGATCATCGACGCGATCACCACCATCGACAGCGACAGCATCAGCGCCTGGTTGATGCCGGCCATGATCGACGGCATCGCGAGCGGCAGCCGCACCTTCACGAGCATCTGCCACGGCGACGCACCGAAGGCGCGGGCGGCCTCGATCAGGTCGGGCCGCACCTGGCGCAGGCCCAGGTTCGTGAGGCGCGCGAGCGGCGCGATCGCGAACACGATGGTCACGATGACGCCGGGCACGTTGCCGATGCCGAACAGCATCACCACCGGCACGAGGTAGACGAAGGCGGGGGTGGTCTGCATCGCGTCGAGCACGGGCCGCATGAACCGTTGCGCGCGGTCGCTGCTGGCCAGCAGCACGCCGAGCGGCAGGCCCACCAGCAGGCAGAACAGCAGCGAGGTCAGCACGAGCGACAGCGTCACCATCGCCTCGGACCAGATGCCCAGGGCCGACACGGCCAGCAGCGACAGGCCCGTGCCCACCGCGATCTTGCGGCCCGCGAACTGCCAGGCCAGCAGCGTGATCAGCGCGAGCATCGGCAGCGGGGGCAGGGCGTGGAGCAGGCTTTGCACCGAGGTCAGCGTGCCGTCGATGGGCGCACGCACGGTCTGGAAGAAGGGGCGCAGATGCTCCACCGTCCAGCCGAGGCCCTGGTTGATCCAGGCTTCCAGCGGCAGCGAACCGTCGAGCAACTGCTGCAGCGGGTGGGCGGATGGAGTGGCGAGGGCCGTCGGGTCGGCGGGCGCATCCAGCCACGCGGCGGAGGTCGTGGCATCGGGCGCGGCGGCCAGCGCTTCCCACGGATCGAGCGCGGGCGGCTGCGGGGTCGGGACGAAAAACTGGGAGGGGGTCGCCAGGTCGACGGTCTGGGGCATGTCGTTCATGGGGGGGACTCCTTCGGTTCAGTGGGCGAGGGCCGCGGCGGGGCGCGTGGCGGGTTCGATCGGCGGGGTGTCGCGGTCGAGGAACTTGAGCAGCGTGGTCTTGCTGATCACGCCGCAGAAGCGCCCGTCACCGGCGACGACCGGCACCGCGCACGGCGACTGGGCCACCTGGCCCACGAGACCGGCCACGGCGGCGTCGGCCGTGATCGGCTCCAGGCCGCCGAGGAACGCGTGCTGCAGGCCGAGCGGGCCCACGTGGCCGTCGAGGGCCGAGCGCAGCGTGTCGGCGGACACGGTGCCCAGGTAGCGCTTCGACGGGCTCAGCACGTAGGCGAAGTCGCGGTCCTGGTCCTCCAGCTGCTTGAGCGCCGCGCGGGCGCCGCGATCCTGGTGTTCGGCGATGAGCGTGAGCGGCTGGCGCGCGATGTCGGAGGCCTTGAACACCGCGGCCGCGTCGACGCCGCGCACGAAGCTGCGCACGAAGTCGTCGGCCGGGTGGCGGAGGATCTCGTCGGGCGTGCCCACCTGCACCACCTCGCCGTCCTTCATGATCGCGATGCGGTCGCCGATGCGCATGGCCTCGTCGAGGTCGTGCGAGATGAAGACGATGGTGCGGCGGCGCACCTGCTGCAGCCGCAGCAGCTCCGACTGCATCTCGGAGCGGATGATCGGGTCGAGCGCCGAGAAGGCCTCGTCCATCAGCAGGATGGCGGGGTCCGAAGCGAGCGCGCGGGCCAGGCCCACGCGCTGCTGCATGCCACCCGAGAGCTCGTCGGGATAACTGTCGCCCCAGCCGGCGAGGCCCACCTGCGCCAGCGCCAGGTCGGCCGCCACGAGCCGCTCCTGTCGGCCCGTGCCGGCGAGTTCGAGGCCGAAGGCGGTGTTGTCGCGCACGGTCATGTGCGGCATCAGCGCGAAGGACTGGAACACCATGCCGATGTCCTTGCGGCGCAGCGCGCGCAGCTTCGCGTCGGTGTGGCCGTTGATGTCGTCGCCGTCGATCACGATGCGCCCGGCCGTGGGTTCGATCAGCCGGTTGAGCAGCCGCACGAGGGTCGACTTGCCCGAGCCCGACAGGCCCATGATCACGAAGATCTCCCCGGCCTGGATCTCGAAGGAGGCGTCGAACACGCCGATCGACTGGCCGGTGCGGGCGAGGATCTCCTGCTTGGAGAGCCCCTGGCGCACGAGCGCGAGGGCGTCTTCCGGGTGGTCGCCGAAGACCTTGAAGACGTGATCGATGTGGATGGACTTGGCCATGTGCCGTGGCTCCTTTCGTGAAGGGTGGACAGGACACCGCCCCGGTGGACGGACGGCGGCGGTCACGCCATCAGCCGCGAGGGCTGCCGACGGGCACTGAAGACACGAAGGGCGAAGCCAGTGCCCGCAGGAGGCTTCGAGGGCGGACGGCGGGCCTGGTCAAAGGGTCGCCGCCCGGACGAGCCTGGCGTGGCAATGGGGCTGGAAGAACCGGCCGGAGAGGAACAACAGAGACCTGCACCGCGACGGGATTCGGAGATCCGCGAGTAGTGCGAGGGCGATCCAACATAACCGTTGGATCGACTTGCGAGTGTTAATGATAACTTCTGGATCTGGATGGGTCAAGTTGGGAACCGCGCGACCCCGGGTTCCAACGGCAGCTGCAGCCCGTTGGCGAAGAGGCTGACCGTGCGGTAGAAGCCGGCCAGTGCCATCACTTCGAGCACCTGCGTGTCGTCGAAATGGGTGTGCAGGCGGTCCCAGGTCGTGTCGTCGAGGCGTGTGTCCGCATGGAGCCGGTCGCAGGCGGCCAGCAGTGCGGCTTCGGCGTCGGTCCAGCCGGCGGGGCCGCCGAGCACCGTGGCGCGGACCTGTTCCGGGGTCAGCTCGGCCTTCTGCCCGAAGAAGCTGACATGCACACCCCATTCGTACTCGCAGAGGTTCAGCGCGCAGGTGCGCAGGATCACGAGTTCGCGGTGGCGCAGCGACAGCGGCCCGGGGTCGAGGAGCGCACCCGCACGGAACTTGCCGAAGACGCGCGGCGACCGTGCCAGCGTGCGGAAGAGCACCAGTGGCTCGAAGCCCGGCGGCGTGATGCTGTCCAGCGTGGCCTGGACCTCGGGCGGGTGGGGCGGGACGGCGGCGGCGATGCGTTGCATGGTGGGTCTCCGTTTGCTATGGAATCCGTAGCATGACACGGCTTCGCCCGATTTGCTACTGTTTTGGTAGCATCGTGACCATGAGCACCCCGTCGCCCGAAGCCGTCCAGTTCGCCAAGTCCGCCATCAACGAGGCGTTGGACATCCTGCAGCGCCGCTGGACGCTGCGTCTGCTGTGGGAGCTGAAGGCCGCGACGCTGACCTTCCGCGCGCTCCAGGCGCAGTGCGGCGAGGTGTCGCCGAGCGTGCTGAACCAGCGCCTCGCCGAGCTGCGCGAGGCCGGGCTGGTCGAGCGCGGGGAGGGTGGTTATGCGCTGACGCCGATGGGGATGGAACTCACCACGGCCTTCTCGCCGCTCACCGCCTGGGCGGTGCGGTGGAAGCAGTCGCGCGAGGCGCCGGCTTCCTGATCAGGCGGCCGGGCGACGCCGCCAGTACGGCGGGTAGTGCAGCACGAAACCGTCGGCGTCGACCTCCAGCTCGGCGGTGAAGCCGTCGTCGACGCGGTGGTAGCCCGGCGCGTCCGACGGTGCGGCGTACGACGCGCCCGGCACGAGTTCGTAGCGGAAGTGCCCCGGCTCCAGCGCGGTGTAGCGCTGCGCCACCGGCACCACCACCAGCTCGGGCAGGCGGATGTACGCCATCGTGAAGTCGTGGCGCTGCCCGGGTGCCCAGGCCGAGCGGCGGATCGGCAGCGTGTTGGTGAGCGGCGTGGCCATGATGTCGATGTCGATCGCCGCAGCGAGGTCGGGCCGCGCCTGGCCGTCGGCCCACCAGCCGGCCTCGTCGTGGCACAGGGTCAGGTGGTGCATCGCGTTGCCGAGGGCCGTGCGCAGCGTGACGTCGCGGAAGACCCAGTCGGGGTCGCAGGTCAGCTGGTAGCGCAGGTCGAGCGTGTCGCCGTCCCAGGCGACCACCGCGTGGCCCTCGACGACATGGAAGCCACCCGGCTCGCGCGACACCACTGCCACGTCGAGTCCGGGTCGTTCCAGCCATTCCCACACGAGCATGCCCATGGGCGGGACTGTAGGCGCGCCGGGGTGTACAGGACGCCGTCAGGGTCGATGGCGCCGCATCGTGGGGCGCCGCGCCCGGCTGCCGAGCATCGCACCACCATGGCGCGCACTGTGACGGTGCGTTAACGTGCGCATGCTTCTTGCAGAAGGTCTCCTCCAACAATTCTTCCCACCCTCGTTGGAGTTCTCCCGCAATGGCCCTGACCAAACGCAGCCTGCTCGCCACCCTCGCTGCCTCGCTGTTCGCCTTCGCCGCCCCCGTCGTCCACGCCCAGGAAACTCCGGTCAAGTTCCAGCTCGACTGGCGCTTCGAAGGCCCCGCGGCCCTGTTCCTCGTGCCGGCGGCCAAGGGCCACTTCAAGGCCGAGAAGCTTGACGTCACGATCGACGCCGGCAACGGCTCGGGCGGCACGGTCACGCGCGTGGCCTCGGGCACGTACGACATGGGCTTCGCTGACCTGGCCGCGCTGATGGAGTTCCACGCGAACAACCCCACGGCCCCGAACAAGCCGGTGGCGGTGATGATGGTCTACAACAACACGCCGGCCGCGGTGCTGGCGCTGAAGAAGTCGGGCATCAAGACCCCGGCCGACCTCAGCGGCAAGAAGCTCGGTGCCCCGGTGTTCGACGCCGGCCGCAAGGCCTGGCCCATCTTCGCGAAGGCGAACCAGGTCACCAACGTGGCGTGGACCGCGATGGACCCGCCGCTGCGCGAGACCATGCTCGTGCGCGGCGACATCGACGCCATCACCGGCTTCTCGTTCACGTCGCTGTTGAACCTCGAGGCCCGTGGCGTGAAGGCCGACGACGTGGTGATCCTGCCGTACCCGCAGTACGGCGTGAAGCTGTACGGCAACGTGGTGATCGCCTCCGAGTCGTTCCTGAAGAAGAACCCCGAGGCCGTGAAGGCGTTCCTGCGCGCGTTCACGAAGGGCGTGAAGGACACCATCGCCGACCCGAAGGCCGGCATCGCGACGGTCAAGGCACGTGACGGGATCATCAACGAGGCCCTGGAACTGCGCCGCCTGAACATGGCCCTCGACGCGACGGTGGTCACGCCCGACGCGCGCGCCGAAGGCTTCGGCGCCGTCAACCCGGGCCGCCTGAGCCTGATGGCCAGCCAGGTGTCCGACGCCTTCGGCACGAAGGAACGCGTGAGCGCCACCGCCGTGTGGACCGATGCCTTCCTGCCGTCGGCCCCCGAGCGCGACATCTTCAAGAAGAAGTAAGCAAGGCCTCGCCGGTCGCCCGCGCGCGACCGGCTTCCCGTTCCGGATTTCCCCCATGGCATTCGTAGATTTCAGCAACGTCTGGCTCGCGTACAACGACGAGCTGCTGGCGAAGTCCCAGTTCGCGGTCGAAGACATCTCGATGAAGGTCGAGCAGGGCGAGTTCATCGCCATCGTCGGCCCGTCGGGGTGTGGCAAGTCCACCTTCATGAAACTCGCGACGGGGCTCAAGATGCCGTCGCGGGGAAACATCCTGATCGACGGCCAGCACGTCACCGGCCCGCTCAAGATCACCGGCATGGCCTTCCAGTCGTCGTCGCTGCTGCCCTGGCGCACGACGCTGCAGAACGTGCTGCTGCCGCTGGAGATCGTGGAGCCGCACCGCTCGCAGTTCCGCGCCCGCCGCGCCGAATACGAAGAGAAGGCGCGCAAGCTGCTGCAGAGCGTGGGCCTCGCTGGCTACGAGGACAAGTTCCCGTGGCAGCTGTCGGGTGGCATGCAGCAGCGCGCGTCGATCTGCCGCGCGCTGATCCACGAACCCAAGATGCTGCTGCTGGACGAGCCGTTCGGCGCGCTCGACGCGTTCACGCGCGAGGAGCTGTGGTGCATCCTGCGCGACCTGTGGACCGTGCAGAAGTTCAACGTCATCCTCGTCACGCACGACCTGCGCGAGGCCGTGTTCCTCGCCGACACCGTCTACGTGATGAGCCGCAGCCCGGGCCGCCTGCTCGTGCGCCGCGAGATCGACCTGCCGCGCCCGCGCGAGCTGGCCGTCACGTACTCGAAGGAGTTCACCGACATCGTGCTCGAGCTGCGCGAACACATCGGCGCGATCCGCAAGCCCCTGGGCAACGCCTCCGTGGAGGTGGCGCAATGACCCGCAAGCAACGTGAACAGTGGGCGCCGTGGGTGCTGCTGGTGGCCGTGCTCGTGCTGTGGGAGCTGCTGTGCCGCGGCTTCGACATCTCCGACTTCATCTTCCCGTCGCCGTCGACCATCGCGCGCCAGCTGTGGGAACACCACTCGGTGATCGGTGCGCACGCGTGGCGCACCTTCTGGGTCACGATGGTGGGCTTCGGCCTGTCGATCGTGGTGGGCGTGCTGCTCGGTTTCCTGATCGGCAGCTCGCGCCTCGCGTACGCCGCGATGTACCCGCTGATGACGGCCTTCAACGCACTGCCGAAGGCGGCCTTCGTGCCGATCCTCGTCGTGTGGTTCGGCATCGGCGTGGGCCCGGCGGTGCTGACGGCCTTCCTGATCTCGTTCTTCCCGATCACCGTGAACATCGCCACGGGCCTGGCCACGCTCGAGCCCGAGCTGGAGGACGTGCTGCGCGTGCTGGGCGCCAAGCGCTGGGACGTGCTGATCAAGGTGGGCCTGCCGCGGTCGATGCCGTACTTTTACGCGTCGCTCAAGGTGGCGATCACGCTCGCCTTCGTGGGCACCACGGTGTCGGAGATGACGGCGGCCAACGAGGGCATCGGCTACCTGCTGATCTCGGCCGGGTCGTCGATGCAGATGGGCCTCGCGTTCGCCGGCCTCGTGGTCGTCGGTGCGATGGCGATGCTGATGTACGAACTCTTCGCGGTGGTGGAAAAACGCACGACCGGGTGGGCGCATCGAGGGTCCGGCGGGCACTGACACCATCAAGCCGGCCCCCTCGCGGGCCGAAATTCCGGATGGCCCGAGACCCCGCGCGGTTCGCCTCGCGGGGTTTGTCGCCTCCGGCTTCCCAAACAGATTCCGTTCCCCGAGGAGTGGTGATGAGCAAGGTGTGGCGCAAGGGCGTGCCGTTCGACCCCAGCGTGGCCCCGTTGGTGGCCCGTATGGGCCTGGTGGATGAGTACCGCGAGACGCTGCAGCGCCTGCACGGCACGTGGGACACGCTCGCGCTGCTGGGCCAGATGAGCGGCTCGATGGCCGAGATCGCCCAGACCCGCGAGCAGTTCCAGTCGCTGAGCCACGTGCTGCTCGACAGCCTCGCGCGCCAGCAGTTGCGCGACGCGCTGCAGTCGCTGCGCGGCACGGCCCAGGTGGCCATCGACGTGCTGGTGCGCAATCTGTTCGAACGCACGGCCGACGTCGGGTTCCTGTCGACCGACGCCGCGGTGCGCGACCTGGTGGCCGGCCGCCTCGAGCGCGAGGCCCTCGAGGCCCGCTTCGCCGCCTACGTCGCCAAGTACTCGGTGTACGACGACGTGGTCGTGCTCGACGGCGCCGGTTCGGTGCTCGCCCGGCTGGACCGTTCAGTCGCGGGCACGCGGTGCGACGAGGCCTGGGTGGCCGAAGCGCAGCGTCCCGGCGTGCCGTACGTGGAGCGCTTCGGCACGACCTCGCTGCTCGACGGCCGCCGCGGCCTGCTGTACGCCGCGGCGATCCCGGGTGGCGGCGTGCTGTGCCTGTCGTTCCGCTTCGACGACGAGATGGCGCGCCTGTTCGCGCGCCTCTCCGACGACCATGGCGGGGCCGTGGTCGCCCTGCTGGACGGGCAGGGCCGGGTCACGGCCAGCTCCGACACATGGCAGCTGCCGGTCGGCGTGGCCGTGCCGCCGGTGCCCGAGGGCCGCCACGTCGTGCGCCTGGCCGGCCGCGACTACCTCGCCGTGCGCGCCCCGGCCACCGGCTTCCAGGGTTACGCCGGCCCCGGCTGGACGGGCCTCGCGCTCGTGCCCGCGGACCTCGCGTTCCCGGACGTGGGCCAGGAACACGGCGCGCCGCTCGCGCGGAACCTCGACACCCGCGACGTCTTCGACGAGGAGTTGCGCGGCATCCCGTTGCAGGCCGAGGGCATCCAGCGGGCGCTCGCGCAGTCCGTGTGGAACGGCAAGCTGCAGCTCGGCCGCGGCACGGCCGGCCAGGCCGCGAACGGGTTGGCCGCCGCGCTGCTGAAGGAGGTGAGCGCCACCGGCGACCGCATCCGCACCGTGTTCCGCGACGCCATCGCGCGGCTGCAGGCCACGGCGCTGTCGTCCATCCTGTCGCAGGCCCGCTTCCAGGCGGGGCTCGCGATCGAGATCGTCGACCGCAACCTTTACGAACGTGCGAACGACTGCCGCTGGTGGGCGCTCAGCGACGACCTCGGCCAGGCGCTGAAGGATCCCGCCGCCGCGGCCCGGGCCGGCGACGTGCTGAAGCACATCAACGGCCTCTACACCGTCTATTCCCTGCTGGTGCTGTTCGACGCGCAGGGCACGGTCGTCGCGGTGTCGGACCCGTCCCGCGCCGACCTCGTCGGGCAGCCGCTCGATGGCTCGCTCGTGCGCGCGACTCTCGCGTTGCGCGACCCGCAGGCGTACCACGTGACCCCGCACGAGCCCACGCCGCTGGCCGGCGGCGCATCGACCCTGGTCTACACCGCGGCCCTCGGGCCAGCGGGCGGCGTGGCCATCGTCTTCGACGGCGCCGCGCAGTTCACCGCGATGCTGAAGGACGCGCTGCCGGACGTGCCGGGCGCGAGCGGCCTGCTGGTCGACCGCGGCGGCCGCGTCGTCGCCGCCACGGACGAGCGGTTCGCCGTCGGATCGACGGCCCCGGTGCCGGCGGCCCTGCTGTCCGGCGAACGCGGGGCGTCGGTCCACGAGGTCGTCGAGATCGATGGCGTGATGTACGCGATGGGCGTGGGCCAGTCGAGCGGCTACCGCGAGTACCGCAGCAGCGGCGACCGCCGCCCGGACGACCTGATGGCGGTGGTGCTGATGCGCCTCGGCCACCGGCAGTCGGGCGAGGCCGGCGATGTGGGCGGGTTCGAGGCGCGTGGCCCGGCCGCCGCGGCGAACCCGCGCGACATCGCCACCTTCGTGGTCGCCGGCGCGTGGCACGGGCTGGCCGCGGAAGCGGTGGAGCAGGGCCTGTCCGCGCGCCACGTCACGCCGCTGCCGAACGCCCGGCCGCACGTGCTGGGCCTCGTGCCGTGGCACGACGAGATGATCGCCGTGGTGGACCTCGCGGCCTGGCTCACGAACCGGCCCGCGCCGCGTGGCGACGGCCCGCTGATCGTGTGCCGTGCGCCGCGCGGGCGCCGCATCGCGCTGAGGGTGGAGGCGCTCGGCGACGTGCTGGCGGTGGCGCCTGCGGCGTTGCAGGCGTGGCAGTCGCCGGTGGACGGGTCGCCGTTGCACCTGTTGTCGGGCGAGGTGGGTGGGCAGGCGGGGATGTTGACGGTGTTGAGCCTCGAGGCGTTGTTCGCGGCGGTTGGCGAATCGCACGTCGCGGCGGCCTGAGAACCGTGTTGCCGGGGCGAGTGGGCCCCGGCATCCGCCGGGGTGACTCGCCCGGTTCCCCGTCATCCCGGCGAACGCCGGGATCCACTGTGGCCATAGCGCGCCGCCCATGAAAAAAGCCCCGGCATGCCGGGGCTTTTTCGTTGGGCGAGGGCCCGGGTTCAGAGCTTGAACACAGCCACCACTTCCGCGAGGCGCTGCGCCTGATCCTTCAGGCTCTCCGCCGCCGCAGCCGATTCCTCGACGAGCGCCGCGTTCTGCTGCGTCATCTGGTCGAGCTGCGTGACGGCGGTGTTGACCTGGCCGATGCCTTCGGATTGCTCCGACGACGCGGCGGTGATCTCGCCGATGATGTCGGTCACGCGCTGCACGCTGCCCACGATCTCGCTCATCGTCTGGCCGGCGTCGGCCACCAGGCGCGAACCCGACTCGACCTTCTCGACCGAGGCGTTGATCAGGCCCTTGATCTCCTTGGCGGCGTTGGCCGAGCGCTGGGCCAGGCTGCGCACCTCGGAGGCCACGACCGCGAAGCCGCGGCCCTGTTCGCCGGCGCGAGCGGCTTCCACCGCGGCGTTCAGGGCGAGGATGTTCGTCTGGAACGCGATGCCGTCGATCACGCCGATGATGTCGGAGATCTTCTTCGAGCTGGCGTTGATCTCGTCCATCGTGCTGACCACTTCGGACACCACCGAGCCGCCGCGGGCGGCCACTTCCGCGGCCGATGAGGCGAGCTGGTTGGCTTGGCGGGCGGCGTCGGCGCTCTGGCGCACGGTGCCCGTGAGCTGTTCCATCGACGAGGCGGTCTGCTGCAGGTTCGACGCGGTCTGCTCGGTGCGGCTCGACAGGTCGGTGTTGCCGCTGGCGATCTCGCTCGAGGCGGTGGTGATGCTGTCGGTGGACGAGCGCACGTTGCCCACCACGCGGCCGAGCGATTCGTTCATGTGCTGCAGCGACTTCATCAGCGCGCCGAACTCGTCGGCACGGTCGGTGGTGATGCGGCGGGTCAGGTCGCCCTCGGCGATGGCGCCGGCGACTTCGATGGAGCGCTGCAGCGGCACGCGGATCGAGCGCACCAGCACGGCGGCCACGAACATGCCGAGGCCGATGATCACGACGGAGCCCACGGTGCCGAGCACGAGGGTCTGCTTGCGGGCGGCGACGCTGTCGGCGGCGGCCTTGTCGGCCTTGACCTGCTGCAGTTCGCCGAACTTGGCGATGGCGCCCGTGTAGGCGAGGGCGGTGGCGGTGTACTCGCCGCGGACCTGGGCGGCCGCGCCGGCGAAGTCACCGTCCGCCTTGAGCTCGCTCGCCTTCTTGCTGGCGGCCACGAGGGCGCCGCCGAGGCCCTGGATCTCCTTCAGCGCGGCGATGTCGTCGGCGTCGGTGGCCTGGTCGGTCAGCTCCTTGCGCAGCTTGGCGATGCGCGGGGTGTCCTTGGCCAGGTTTTCCTTGAAGAGTTCGGCCACCGCGCCGTCTGCGCTGATGGAGGCCGCCATGCCGCGCGTGACGGCGGTGTCGGTCAGGCCCTGCCAGGTCAGCGCCTTGGCGAGCACGTCCTGGCGCTGGTCGATCTCGGCCGAGCTGGCCGCGGCGATGGCGTTGGCACGCCAGATGGTGCCGCCCGCGATGGCGAGCATGGCGACCAGGAGGAAGAGGATGGCGCCCCACAGGCGCTGTGCGATCGGAAGGTTGTTCAGGTTCATCGTGGTGATGCCGGCAAAAAAATGCCACCGATGAACGAAACAGGGCGCGAGCCCGGTCCCGAAAGGTGGCTGGCGCCTGGGAGCAGGCGCGGGGAGCGGAGGAGACGAGGGATTACGCGTCGAACAGGCCCATGTCGGCGCTGGCCATCAGGGCTTCGATGTCCATGAGGATCAGCATGCGTTCGTTGACGTTGCTGATGCCCGTGATGAACGAGGTGTCGACGGCCGAGGCCATCTCCGGGGCGGGACGGATGGAGTCCTGGCTCAGTTCGAGCACGTCGGACACCGAGTCCACCACGGCGCCCACCACGCGGCCGCGCACGTTCAGCACGATCACGACGGTGAAGTCGTTGTACTCGGCGGACTCGCATCCGAGCTTCAGGCGCAGGTCGACGATCGGGACGATCACGCCGCGCAGGTTGACCACGCCCTTGACGAACGACGGGGCGTTCGCGATGCGGGTGGGGGCTTCGTACGAACGGATTTCCTGGACCTTCAGGATGTCGATGCCGTACTCTTCCGCGCCGAGGCGGAAGGTCAGGAACTCGCTGCCCGACTGGGAGGCCAGTGCGGCCCGAGCGGCTTCGCTGCGGGCGACGTGGGCGGCTTCGTGAATCATGTCCATGTGGAATCCTCTGGGATGGGTGGGGTGCCGGTGGGGCGTATGGCCTTGACTATCGGCACCGTTCTGTGCAACTGAAGGGAAAGGGGCCGGTTCAGGCGCCCAACTGGAATTTGTTCACGATCTGGCGCAGCCGGACCACCTGATCCTTCAGGCTCTCGGCAGCCGCGGCGGACTCTTCCACCAGCGCGGCGTTCTGCTGCGTCATCTGGTCGAGCTGGGTGACGGACGAGCTGACCTGGCCGATGCCGTCGCTCTGCTCGGCCGACGTGGCGGTGATCTCGCCGATGATGTCGGACACCCGCTGCACGCTGCCCACGATCTCGTTCATCGTCTGACCGGCGTCGGCCACGAGGCGCGAGCCCGATTCGACCTTCTCGACCGAGGCGTTGATCAGGCCCTTGATCTCCTTGGCGGCGTTGGCCGAGCGCTGGGCCAGGCTGCGCACCTCGGAGGCCACCACGGCGAAGCCACGGCCCTGTTCGCCCGCCCGGGCGGCTTCCACGGCCGCGTTCAGGGCCAGGATGTTGGTCTGGAAGGCGATGCCGTCGATGACCCCGATGATGTCGGAGATCTTCTTCGAACTGGCGTTGATCTCGTCCATGGTGGTGACCACCTCGGACACCTTCGCGCCACCGCGGGCGGCCACTTCCGCGGCCGATGCGGCGAGCTGGTTGGCCTGGGACGCGGAATCGGCGCTCTGGCGCACGGTGCCCGTGAGCTGCTCCATCGACGAGGCGGTCTGCTGCAGGTTCGATGCGGTCTGTTCGGTGCGGGCGCTCAGGTCCTGGTTGCCGGTGGCGATCTCGGCGCTGGCGGTGCCGATGGAGTCGGACGCCTGCTGCACCGTCTGCAGCGACGTTCGCAACTGCGTGACCATGCGGCCCAGCGCCCGGATCAGGTCGCCCACCTCGTCGGTGTCGCGGCTGTCGGGGGTGATGTCGAGGCGGCCGTCGGCCACCTGGCCCGTGGCGTCGACCGCCGCGTGGATGTTCTTCGTGATGCGCCGCTGGGTGACCCAGGCGAAGCCCAGCGTGCCGGCGATGGCCAGCAGGCCCAGCGCGAGCAGGCCGGCGGCCGCGATCAGCGCGGCGCGTTCGAGCTGCTGGTTGACCTCGACCGTGCGCTCCTCGACCCGGGCCAGCACGGTTTCGAGCGTGCGGCTCAGCGTGCGGAAGTGTTCCTCGGCCGTCTCCAGCGCGGCGATGCCGGTGTTGGGGTCGACGGTGGACATGTCGATGGCCGCGTCCGAGGCCTTCCGGTACTTGGCCATCTCGCCGGCGAAGGACGTCAGCTGCTCCTTCACGACCGGGTCGACCGACTCCTCGGCCGCCTTCGCGACGGCCTCGCCGATGACTTCCAGACGGCGGCCCAGCTGCTTGCGGGTGGAGGTGACGATCATCTCGTCGAGGGACCCGACGATGGCCACGGTGCGGAACACCTGGGCCCTCACGTCGCTCAGCTCGGACTGCACGCCCGAGGCCTTCGCATGGCTCTGCAGCACGATGGCATGGGCCATCGCGCTTTTGCTCTTGTAGGTGTGCAGGACCGCCAGCGAAGCCCCGAGGACCCCCATCAGCATCAACCCGCTCACCGCGGGCGCCACCATCAGTTTTGCGCTCAGTTTCATTGTGTTCCTTGTGCACGGGGCCGGGGGGCTGGGTGGCCGGGCTGCCCGTGGTTCGCCGTCACTTGTAGATGCCGCCGCAGACGACCGCGTCGTCCAGCTTCTCGCAGTACATGCGCTTCGGTTCGATCTTCTTGCTGACCGGGTTGGTGAACTTGTAGTCCTGCCAGAACGTGCCCTTGGACTGGGCGAGGTCGACGCGTTCCTTGACGAAGGCCTTGCCGTCGACGTCCTTCAGGTCGATGAGGTTCTTGCCCACCATCTTCTCGTTGGCGCCGTGGGCGCGCACGACGCCGTCGAGGCCGTAGACGACGAGGTACAGGTCGCGGTCGGTGAACTGGCCGCCCTTGGTGGAGACCTCGGCGTAGCCCTTGTCCTTGCCGTTGGCCTTGATGAACGCGACACCCTTCTTCACCATCGCGGTGGCTTGTTCCGCCGTGGCGTTGCCGGTCTGGGCGTGGGCGGCCCCGGCGGCGAGGAGGGCCGCGGCGAGGCTCGTGCGGAGGAGCGAGTGCAGGGACATGGTGGATCCTTTTCGAAGAGGCGTCGGCGGCCCGACATCGGGCGACCGGCCTAACCGGCTATCGGCCTGCCGGATGCGGCCTGTAGAGAGGGCTTGCCCGGGGAGGCGCTGCCGATGAGGGAATTTTCCGCACGGCGTCCCGGCGCGGTCATCGCATAACAGAGGGAGAAGGCGCCCTGTTCACGGGGGATGGGGCTGAAATGCCGACGGCCCGCGGTGCCGGAGCAGCGCGGGCCGTCGGGGGCCGGGAGCGGGGAGGGCTCAGTGACGCGACTTGCGCACCAGGCTGCCCACGTCCAGGATCAGCGCGACGCGGCCGTCGCCCATGATCGTGGCGCCCGAGACGTCGTTCACCTTGCGGTAGTTGGCCTCGAGGTTCTTCACGACGACCTGCTGCTGGCCGAGGAGTTCGTCGACGAGCAGCGCGACGCGCCCGCCTTCGGCTTCCACCACCACCATGATGCCGCTGACATGTTCGAAGTCGAAGCGGGGCACGTCGAACACGCGCTCCAGTTCGAGGACCGGCATGTACTCGTCACGCACTTCCACCACGCGGCCGGAGCCGCCGATGGTCTTGACCATGTCGCCCTGCACCTGGAAGGACTCGACCACCGACGACAGCGGGAGGATGTAGACCTCTTCGCCGACACCGACGGACATGCCGTCCATGATGGCCAGCGTCAGGGGCAGGCGCACCGAGACGCGCATGCCGTAGCCTTCGGCCGAGTCGATGTCGACCGTGCCGCCGAGGGCGGTGATGTTCTTCTTGACCACGTCCATGCCCACGCCGCGGCCCGACACGTCGGTGACCACGTCGGCGGTGGAGAAGCCCGGGGCGAAGATCAGGTTCCAGACCTCGGAGTCGCTCATCGTGTCCGGCGCCGGGATGCCGCGCTCGCGGGCCTTCTTCAGCAGCTTCTCGCGGGACAGGCCACGGCCGTCGTCGCGCACTTCGATGACGATGGAGCCGCCCTGGTGCGAGGCCGACAGCGTGATGGTGCCGGTCTCGGGCTTGCCCTTCGCGACACGGTCGGCCGGCGACTCGATGCCGTGGTCGCAGCTGTTGCGCACGAGGTGGGTCAGCGGGTCGGTGATCTTCTCGACCAGGCCCTTGTCGAGTTCGGTGGCTTCACCGAGCGTGACGAAGTCGACCTTCTTGCCGAGCTTGGCCGCCAGGTCGCGCAGCATGCGCGGGAAGCGGCTGAACACCATCGACATCGGGATCATGCGGATCGACATGACCGATTCCTGCAGATCGCGGGTGTTGCGGTCGAGGTCGGCCAGGCCGGCGGCCAGCTGCTGGTACAGCGCCGGGTCGAGGCCCTGGCTGTTCTGGGCGAGCATGGCCTGCGTGATGACGAGTTCGCCGACGAGGTTGATCAGCTGGTCGACCTTCTCGACCGACACGCGCAGCGTGGAGGCCTCGGCGGCAGCGGCCGGCTTCTCGGCGCGTGCCTTCGGGGCGGCCGGCGCAGCGACCGGGACCACCTCGCCCGCGGGGGCGGCGGCGGTTTCGGCGGCGCCGACGGGCACGCCCGGGGCGTTGTCGAAGAAACCGTAGCCGGGGTCCGGAGCCTCTTCCGGGGGGGCGCCCGGGGCGTCCTTGTGGAACCCGAATCCGGGGCCGAGCGGCAGCAGGACGACTTGTTCGCGGGTCACGTGGAACGTGAACAGGTCGAGCAGGTCGCTGTCGGTGCTGGTCGTGCAGATCTTGAAGCGGCGCATCCCGTCGGCGGGCATGCCGTTGTCGAGCGGCTCGATGGTGCCGAGGTCGGCGATTTCCTTGAACAGCTCGACGAGCTCGTCGGCCTGTTCCGGCTTGTCGAGCGGGCCGACGCGCAGTTCGATCACGCGGGCGGCCGATTCGCTGACCGGCTCGGCGAGCACGGACGGGGCGGCGACGGGCACGTTGACCACCGGCGGGGCCTTGACGGCCGGCGCTTCGCCGGACGACATCGCACGGATGTTGAACAGCAGTTCGGTGGTGTCGAGTTCGTCCGCGTCGTTGCCCTGGTGGCGGGCCAGCTGGGCGCGCAGCGCGTCGCCCGACTGCAGCAGCACGTCGACCATGGCCGAGGTGGGCGCGAGTTCGTGGCGGCGCAGCTTGTCGAGCAGCGTCTCCATCTGGTGCGTCAGCTCGGCGACGTCCTTGAAGCCGAACGTGGCCGCGCCACCCTTGATCGAGTGGGCGCAACGGAAGATCGCGTTGAGCTCTTCGTCGTCGGCCGATTCGATGTTCAGCTCGAGGAGCAGCTGTTCCATGCGGTCGAGGTTTTCGCCCGCTTCTTCAAAAAAGACCTGGTAGAACTGACTCAGGTCGATGCCGGCGCTCGACGACGAGCTCTCGGAGGACATCTCGCCCATGGTGGCGTGCTCCTGGATGGATTCGATTCGTTTCGGGGGAAGGCTCGGCGCTTCAGCGCACGACCTTCTTGATCACTTCGATCAGCTTGGCCGGGTCGAAGGGCTTGACCAGCCAGCCGGTGGCGCCCGCGGAGCGGCCGGCCTGCTTCATCTGGTCGCTGGACTCGGTGGTCAGGATCAGGATCGGCGTGGTCTTGAACTTCGGGTTGTCCCGCAGCTTCTTGGTGAGGCTGATGCCGTCCATGCGGGGCATGTTCTGGTCGGTCAGCACGAGGTCGAAGTCGCGGCCGTTGGACTTTTCGTAGGCGTCCTGGCCGTCGACGGCCTCGACCACGTTGTAGCCTGCGCTCTTCAGCGTGAACGAGACCATTTGGCGCATGGAAGCAGAATCGTCCACCGCGAGGATTGAATGCATGGCTTTCTCCGGAATGCTCGGTTGATTTCGGTTGAAACGAGGCTGTCTTTAGAACAACTCGATGGAACCCACGTCCATCTCGGCCTGGGTGACCGGATTGGGGCGGAGCGGGGGCTCCTCGGCGGCGGCCTCGCCGTCTTCATCGTCGGCGAACGCCTCGCGCGCCAGCCGGTCGACACAGCTGCGCAGGCGTTTGTGGGTGTGGTTGATCAGCTGGGACGCCATGTCCTGGAACTGGAGCGCGGTGACCGCGCCGCCCAGGTCCTGCATGACGCCGGAGATGACCTCTTCGCTCTCCTCGGCACCGTGCGGATGGGACCGCAGCAGGCGGATCTGCTCGGAGGCGCCGTAGAAGCGCTGCATCAGGGTGTCGCAGGCATCCGACAGCAGGGTCTGCAGGCGGTCCAGGTCGTTGCTGGCCGTCATCAGGTGGTCCTGCAGGTCGGCGGCGGCTTCGAGGGGCAAGGCCCCGCCGCTGCTGGCTGGGTACTCCGGCATGCCGTTCGCGTCGATCGCGTCGTTCATAAAGCTCCACTCAGGTTGGAGACGGGCCGCCACCGGGAAGGAACACCTCGGTGCACGGGAAGTCATCTGCCCGGATTCTTCGGCAGTTCGAGGGGCGACATAAGGGGAATGACGCGCCGAAACCCCGCTCAAATCGCACGAAGCGCCGGCCGGTCGTGAAAAAGGGCCGCTGGGGCACCCTCGGGCCACGTTGCGGGCATACTTCGGCCATGTCCTCCAAGCCTTCCGAGCCCAAGACGCTCCGCCTGCTTCACCTCGAGGATTCCGAGGCGGACCACGTCCTCACCATGGCCCACCTGCGCCGGGGCGGCCTGAAGATCGATGCCGTGCGCATCGATTCCGAGGCGGAGTTCCTCGCCGCGCTCGACCCCTCCGAGGACTGGGACGTCATCGTCTCCGACTACAACCTGCCCGGCTTCTCCGGACTGATCGCCCTCGACCTGCTCAAGGCGAGCAGCCGGCCCATCCCGTTCATCCTGGTCTCGGGCGAGATCGGCGAGGACACGGCGGTGGAAGCCATGCGCAACGGCGCCAGCGACTACCTGCTGAAGAACAACCTGTCGCGCCTCGTGCCCGCCGTGATGCACGCGGTGGAGGTCCACGAGGTGCACCTCGCCCGCTTGCGGGCCGACCAGGAGCTCGGGGCGTCCAAGCAGCGGGTGCACGAGCTGGTGCAGCACCTGCAGACGAGCGTGGAGGGTGAACGCGCCGCCATCGCCCGGGAGATCCACGACGACGTGGGCGGCTCGCTCACCGCGCTCAAGTTCGACCTGGCCTGGATCGCCCGCCACACCGATTCGTCCGAGGTGCTGTCCCGGGTGAACTCCGCCCTCGAGACCGTCACCCACGCCATCGAGGCGAGCCAGCGCATCATGCACAACCTGCGGCCGGCCATCCTGGAGCAGGGGCTGGTCGCCGCCCTGCAATGGATGACCAGCCGCTTCGAGCGCCGCACCGGCATCGCCTGCCAGTTCCGCTCGCGGCACGCCCACCTGTCGCTGCCGGCCGGCGTGCCCCTCGTGGCCTACCGCACGGCCCAGGAGGCGCTCACCAACGTCAGCAAACACGCCAACGCCTCCGAGGTGCACATCGACCTCTCGCTGGCCGGCGGGGTGCTGTCGCTCGAGGTGAGCGACAACGGCCGCGGCCTCAACCCCGAAGACCTCGCGAAGGCCCGCTCGTTCGGCATCCGCGGCCTGCACGAACGTGCCGGCACCGTGGGCGGCTGGGTGGACCTGAGCAGCAGCCCGGGCGGCACCACGCTGATCCTGTCCGTCCCGCTCGACATCGTCGACGAGACCGAGGACGCCGCCCACCTGGAACTGCCCGAACCGGCGTCGCCCGAACCGATCGCCGACGACTACGACCCCACCTCGTGGGGCGAACTCTGATGCCCACCCCATGATCAAAGTCATTCTCTGTGACGACCACGCACTGATCCGGCGCGGCATCCGCGACACCCTCTCCGACGCGCCCGACATCCAGGTCGTGGGCGAGGCCGGCGACTACGGCGAGCTGCGCACGCTGCTGCGCACCGCCGGCGAGGTCGACGTGCTGGTGCTCGACATCAACATGCCCGGCCGCAGCGGCCTCGACGTGCTGCACGTGCTGAAGGACGAGGGCACCACCATGCGGGTGCTGGTCGTCTCGATGTACCCGGAAGACCAGTACGCCATCCGCGCCCTGCGGGCCGGCGCCTACGGCTACGTCAACAAGGGCGGCGACCCGGGCCTGATCGTCACCGCGGTGCGCACGGTGGGGCAGGGCCGCAAGTACGTGACCCCCGAGATCGCGCAGATGCTGGTCGAGAGCCTGACCACGCCCACGAGCGAGGCGGCCCACGAGAAGCTGTCCGACCGCGAACTGCAGACCCTCGTGATGATCGCCTCCGGCAAGCGGCTGTCCGACATCGCGGACGAACTGACCCTGAGCCCGAAGACGGTCAGCGTGTACCGGGCGCGGGTGCTGGAGAAGCTCGGGTTGTCGAACAACTCCGAGCTGACGGTGTACGCCATCCGCAACGGGTTGGTGGGCGAATAGCCCCTTCGGTCACCCCGGCGAACGCCGGGGCCCACCGGTCGATGGGCGCGCCGGCCCGCGGTGGATCCCGGCCTTCGCCGGGATGACAACGGCAAATAGGAGGATGATGGACGGCTGGTACCCACGAGGAGCTGCCCCATGTCCACGTCCCCGGTCCGCAAACCCTTCTACCAGTCGCTGTACCTCCAGGTCATCACGGCCATCGTGATCGGGGTGCTGCTCGGGCACTTCTGGCCCTCGACCGGGGAGGCGATGAAGCCGCTCGGCGACGCGTTCATCAAGCTCATCAAGATGATCATCGCGCCGATCATCTTCTGCACCGTCGTCCTCGGCATCGCCGGCATGGAGGACATGAAGAAGGTGGGCCGTACCGGCGGCCTGGCGCTGCTGTACTTCGAGGTGGTCAGCACCCTGGCGCTCATCGTCGGGCTCGTGATGATCAACGTGCTGCAGCCGGGCCACGGCATGAACATCGACCCGGCCACGCTCGACACCAAGGCCATCGCGGCCTACACGGGGCCGGGCAAGATGCAGTCGACCACCGAGTTCCTGCTGAACATCATCCCGAACACCGTGATCGATGCCTTCGCGAAGGGCGAGATCCTGCAGGTGCTGCTGTTCTCGGTGCTGTTCGGCTTCGCACTGCACAAGTTCGGCGGGCGCGGCACCCTCGTGTTCGACCTGATCGAGAAGACCTCGCACGTGCTGTTCGCCGTGGTGGGCATCATCATGAAGGCCGCCCCCATCGGCGCCTTCGGCGCGATGGCGTTCACCATCGGCAAGTACGGGGCGGGCTCGCTGCTGTCGCTCGGCAAGCTGATGGGCACGTTCTACTTCACGTGCCTGTTCTTCATCTTCGTGGTGCTGGGGCTGATCGCCCGGTTCCACGGCTTCTCGGTGTGGAAGTTCGTCAAGTACATCAAGGAAGAACTGCTGATCGTGCTGGGCACGTCGTCCTCCGAGTCGGTGCTGCCGCGCATGATGGCCAAGATGGAGAACCTCGGCGTGCGCAAGTCGGTGGTGGGCCTCGTGATCCCCACGGGCTACTCGTTCAACCTCGACGGCACGTCCATCTACCTGACGATGGCCGCGGTGTTCATCGCCCAGGCCACGAACACGCCGATGACGCTCACGCAGCAGCTGACGCTGCTGGCCGTGCTGCTGCTCACGTCGAAGGGGGCGGCGGGCATCACCGGCAGCGGCTTCATCGTGCTCGCGAGCACGCTGTCGGCCGTGGGCGGGGTGCCGGTCGCGGGGCTGGCCCTGATCCTGGGCATCGACCGGTTCATGTCGGAGGCGAGGGCGCTCACGAACCTGATCGGCAACGGGGTGGCCACCGTGGTGGTGGGCAAGTGGACGGGGGACGTGGATGTCGACCGACTCCACGCCGTGCTCGACAACAAGCTGCCGCTGACGGCCGACGAGCCGGAGGTCGTGCTGGATGCGACCGAGCAGCACATGCCGGTGGATCCCGCAAAGCCGGCTTGATGAAACCGGTCATCCCGGCGAACGCCGGGGTGACGCAAAGAAAAAGGCGACCCGGAGGTCGCCTTTCGCGAGGAGCGGAGCGCGGAGGTTCAGAAGCCGAGCGAGGCCAGCAGGTCGTCCACTTCGCCCTGGTTCGAGACCACGTCGGTGCGGCCTTCGGGGTTCACGACCGGGCCGTTCAGCACGTTCGCGTGTTCGACCACCTTCTGGGCTTCCGGCGGGGCGGCCTGCACGAGCAGCTTGACGAGGCTGTCTTCCAGGTCGGAGGCCAGGGCCACCACCTTGGCGACCACCTGGCCGGTCAGGTCGTGGAAGTCCTGGGCCATCATGATGTCCGTCAGGTGCTGGTCGATGCGCGCGGTGGCGGCCTCGACGTCGCCCACGAAGTTCATCACGGCGCCGGTGGCCACGGCCTTGACCGGGTCGGCGACGATGGCGGCGGCCATGCGGCGGGTGTCTTCGGAGATCGAGGCGTGTTCGGCCTTCGCCTGGTCGACCGAGTTCAGCACCTTGTTGGCGGCCGCGCCGGTCTTCTCGGCGATGTAGTTCAGGCGGCTGCGCGCGTCGGGCAGGCCTTCGGCCGTCTTCGCGAGCTTGGGCATCACGCCCAGTTGGGTGAGGGCGTCGTGCAGCTGGCGGGTGATGGCACCCAGTTGCTGGAAGACTTCGGGTGACGCAGCGGCAGGCGTCAGGGTCGCCGCAGATTCCATTTTCATGTGGCGATTCCTCAGGCGGCCGTGGCCAGCTTCTGCATGATCTTCTGGACCTTCTCTTCCAAGGTGGCCTTGGTGAAGGGCTTGACGATGTAGCCGGCGGCACCATCCTGCGCGGCGCGCACGATGTCTTCCTTGCGGGCTTCGGCCGTGACCATCAGCACCGGCAGGTGCTTCAGGCTCGCGTCGGCCTTGACGGCGGCGAGGAGCTCGAAGCCGTTCATGTTGGGCATGTTGATGTCCGAGACCACGAAGTCGAACTTCGCGTTCTTCAGCATGTTCAGGGCGACGGCGCCGTCTTCGGCTTCTTCGGCGTTGTTGTAGCCGATCTCCTTGAGCAGGCCGCGCACGATGCGCCGCATGGTCGAGAAGTCGTCGACGATCAGAAATTTCATATCGGTGCTCATGGCGTACCTCGCTGGTGTCCGCTGGGTTTATCGGGAAACGGTGCCGGAGGTTGAGGCCTCCACGCGCTGGTTGTCGTTGGAATCGTCTGTTTTCGGGTCGGGCGTGACACTTTCCACATCCGCGAGCTGTTCGGCGTGGAACAGGCGGTCCTCGGCGTCGCGGTTCATCACGATGATGCTGATGCGGCGGTTCGCCGGGCTGGCGGGGTCCTTCTTGTCGAACGGCGTGCTGGAGGCGAGGCCCTGCACGCGCAACACCCGGGCGTCGGGCAGGCCGCCGGCCAGCAGTTCGCGCCGGGATGCGTTCGCCCGGTCCGCCGAGAGTTCCCAGTTGCTGTAGCCGGTCACGCCGGAGCCGAACGGGGTGGCGTCGGTGTGGCCTTCCAGCGTGAGCCGGTTGGGCACCTCGTCGAGCACGCCGCCGATCTCCCGCAGCAGCTCGCGCATGTAGGGTTTCACGACCGCGCTGCCGCTGTCGAACATCGGGCGGTTCTGGTCGTCCACGATCTGGATGCGCAGCCCGTCCTTGGTCATGTCGAGCAGGATCTGGGACTTCATGCCCGAGAGCTTCGGGTGGTTGTCGATCACCTGCTGCACCCGCTGGCGCACGGCCTCGAGCTTGGCGGCCTCGGCCGCGGCCTGCTCGGCCTTCATCGCCGCGAGGTTCACGGTGCTGCGGGTGTTGTCGATGTCGCCGCGCTTGACCTGGCCGCCGGAGCGGCTGAGGTCGGTGCCGCCGCCCTTGATGACGTGGGAGGAGTCGCCCGAGCCGCTGCCGCCGTTGAGCAGCGCGACCTTCAGCGGGTTCTGGAAGTAGTCGGCGATGCCCTTCTTGTCGCCCTCGGTGGTGGAGCCGAGCAGCCACATGAGCAGGAAGAACGCCATCATCGCGGTCACGAAGTCGGCGTAGGCGATCTTCCACGCGCCGCCGTGCGCCGCGTGGCCGCCCTTCTTCACCCGCTTGATGATGATGGGCTGGAGTTTCTTGGAATCACCGGCCACGGCTCACCTCCGGATGGGCAGCGTGGTGGGTCACTTCTTGCCCTTCACGTGGCCTTCGAGTTCGGCGAACGTGGGGCGCTCGGTGGAGTACAGCACCTTGCGGCCGAATTCCACCGCCACCTGCGGCGCATAGCCCTGCATGCTCGCGAGCAGCGTGGTCTTGATGCACTGCAGTTCCTTGTGCGATTCGTCGTTCTTCTGCTCGAGCAGGCCGCCGAGCGGCTCGACGACGCCGTAGGCCATCAGGATCCCGAGGAACGTGCCGACGAGGGCCGAGCCGATCATGCCGCCGAGGATCGCGGGGGGCTGGCCCACCGAACCCATGGTGTTCACCACGCCCAGCACGGCGGCCACGATGCCGAAGGCCGGCAGGGCGCCGGCGAGGCGGGCGATCGCGGAGACGACCGCGTGCGCCTCGTGGTGGTGGGTGTCGATCTCGTTGTCCATCAGGCTTTCGATCTCGTGGGCGTTCAGGTTGCCCGAGACCATCATGCGCAGGTAGTCGGTGATGAACTCGACGACGTGGTGGTCGGAGCCGACCGTCGCGTATTTCTTGAAGACCGCGCTCTCGTGCGGGGCGTCGACGTCCTTTTCGATGGACATCAGGCCTTCCTTGCGGGCCTTCTGGAGGATGTCGTACATGAGCGCGAGCAGCTCCATGTACCGGGCCTTCGAGTACTTCGAGCCCTTGAGCAGCGTGGGGAGGGCGGCGATGGTCGCCTTGAGCACCTTCGGCTGGTTGTTCACCACGAAGGCGCCGAGCGCGCCGCCCAGGATCGCCATGAGTTCCGTCGGCAAGGCGTGGATGATCACGGAGATGTTGCCGCCGTGAATGATGTACGCGCCGAAGATGCACCCGAGGGCGACTGCGTAGCCGATGAGAACAAACATGGTGTTGGAAGTCCGTGTCCCTGACGCCCTTTATCGGCGTCGCTCCAAGTGTCTTGAGTGTCGCCCGGGGCGATGGGGGCCGATCCCCGCAACAGCGGGGCGATCCCGGCGCATAAACGAATCGGTCCGCCCCCTGGCCGCGCCACAAAAAGAAACGGGTCCCGCAGGGGACCCGTCAAAGCACTTTTCAGGGTGCCAGGAGGAGACAAGCAAGAAACCGTTGCCGGTCCCCCTGTGTATCGGCAGGGGGACGAAGAACTTGAGGAAACTCGAGGACGGCCCTCGATCAGTGCATCTGGATGCCGCCGGCGGCCTTGCCCTTGCCGGCGCGGGCGGGCGGGTTGCACAGGCCGCAGGTGTAGTGTTTGGCGATCTCGTGCGGGTGGGTGACGAAGCGGCCGCCGCACTTGTTGCATTCGGTGAGGGTGAGCATGCCGTTGTCGACGAACTTGACCAGGCGCCAGGCGCGGGTCACGGACAGCAGCGCTTCCAGGCCCTGGGCCTGGGTCTGTTCCTGGTACAGCTGGTAGGCCTTGATGACGGTGTCGATCTCGTCCATCTCGGCGACCTTGTTCAGGTACTCGTGGATGTTCATGAACAGCGACGCGTGGATGTTCGGCTGCCAGGTCATGAACCAGTCGGTGGAGAAGGGCAGCTGGCCCTTGCTCGGGGACTTGCCCGAGACTTCTTTATAGAGGCGCAGCAGGCGCTCGTAGCTCAGGTCCGTCTCCGATTCCAGCACCTGCAGGCGGGCGCCCAGGTTGATCAGCGTGACGGCGCGTTCGATCTGCTTGGCTTCGGTGAGGATGCTCTTGGTGCGCGTCATGGTCTTTGCTCCTGGTCTCGGGTCGAACGGGGTGTCGCGGAAATCGGGGTCGGTCTGTCAGGCGGCTTCTTGATGGCGGCCGGCCATCAGGATGCTGGCGTGCAGGCGGCTGGTCGTGTCGTTCGACGCGGTCTTGCCGTGGTTGGTCAGCAGGCCCCAGACCAGGTCGTCGTCCATGCGGAAGCGGCACAGCAGGGTGTTGCCCGAAGCGATCTTCATCATCTGGGCCGGGCTCAGCAGCGCGATCATCGAGGCGCTTTCCTCGCTGATGCCGAGGCGGTAGAGGGCCTGTTCGCGGTCCGTCCGGATCAGGCTCTGGGCCAGCATCAGGTAGGACAGGTTGGCTTCACGGATTTCGGAGAGGATCTGGTCGGCGTTCATGTTGGGTTCCTAAGGCGGCAGGTGTTTCGGACTTGTCTTGCGCTGGGTTTGTGTCTCAACGTGGAACGAATTGTGAAGTTCGGAGAAGCAACCCAACATCAGGGCAGTTCTGTCGCTTGAGTCCAGCTTCTTCCGTGGGTCGTGTCAGAGAAACACCTACACGCCGTCATCCCGATCCGCCCTTTTGGAGGGAGGGTTCGGGGTGCGGCGTGCACTGGTTCACGGATGGTGCCCCTTGGGGGCCCGCGGACCCGGGTTTGCCCGGGTCAGGCGGATGACATGCCCTGCAGGGCCACGGTCAGGCTGACAGGCTGGCGGGCAGGTGGTCGGGGGCGAGCCCGGCCTCGCGGCGCTCGTGCATGCGCACGAACAGGTCTTCCAGGGCGCGGGTGGTGGCCTGGCTGTCGAACAGGGGCAGTTCCAGGCGTTGCGCCTGGAGGGTCTGCTGGAGGGCCTGCAGGGCCGGGCCGTCGCCGGCCAGTTCCAGGGTCTTGGCCACGTACGCGTCCACGCTGTCGCACACCAGCTCGCCGGTGTGGGTGGCGCGGGCGAGGCTCGCGGCCACGCGGGAGGCGAAGGTCTCCCCGGGGAAGGTCAGCACCGGCACGCCGGCCCAGAGGGCCTCGCTGGCCGTCGTGTGGGCGTTGCAGGGCCAGGTGTCGAGGAACAGGTCGGCGCAGCGCAGGCGAGCCACGTGGTCCTGCATGGCGACCTTGGGGGCGAAATGCAGGCGCGACGGGTCGATGCCGCGCTGGCGCAGCTCCTCGCGCAGGTTGCGCTCGGCCTGCTCGTTCCAGGCGAGCAGCCACAGCACCGCATGCGGGGCGCCGTGGAGGATGCGGGCCCACGCGTCGAGCGTGTCGGGCAGGATCTTGTAGGCCTGGTTGAAGCAGCAGAGCACCAGCGCGTCTTCCGGCAGGCCGCAGGCCTCGCGCCCGGGGGAGGGCAGCAGCGCGCGCTGGCGGTCGTTGGGCTGGTACGACCAGGGCATCTGGGCGATCTTTTCGCTGAAGTCGGCCTCGGCGGACAGCGGCGTGACCACCGGGTCGCCCACGATGTAGTCGATGTAGTCGGCGCCGGTGGTGCCCGGGTAGCCGAGGTAGCTCACCTGCACGGGGGCGGGGCGGGCGGCCAGGATCTCGAAGCGGCTGTCGCGGGTGTGGCCCTTCAGGTCCACGGCGATGTCGATGCCGTCGGCGCGGATGCGCTCGCTCACGGCGGTGTTGCCGAGCGACGAGACGTCGACGAAGTGGTCGCAGGCGGCCATCACGCGCTGCTGCAGCGCGGAGCCGTCGTGGCGGCTGTGGGAGTAGAGCGTGACCTCGAAGCGTTCCGTGTCGCGCTGCTCGAGCAGCTCGGCCATCAGCAGTGCCGTGGCGTGGTTGTGGAAGTCGCTCGACAGGTAGCCGACGCGGATGCGGCCCGGCTGGCGCTGCTTCGGCAGCGCGGGCAGCTTCGGCAACGCGGCGCCGAGCGCCTGCGCGCGCAGCATGCCCACCTGGCGCTGCTCGGCGGGGGAGCATTCGATGGCGATGAAGGCGAACGGCGAGAGCAGGTTGCCCTCGGACCGGTGGAGGGTGTTCATGGCCTCGCGCAGCTGGCGCGTCTCCTCGGCCAGGTGTTCCCACTGGCAGGCCTGGGCGCTCTCGTGCACGAGCAGCGCGAGGGCCATCGCGCGCACGCTGCCCTGGTCCAGCAGCACCGCGGTGCGGAAGCACTCGGAGGCCTCCTCCTTCATCAGCAGGTCCTTGAAGGCGAGGCCCAGCCGGTAGTGCACGAGCGGGGCGTCGATCTTCTGCGCGAGCGAGAGAAAAAACACGTCGATCGACTCGCGGAGGCGCCCGGCACTGAAGAGGGCGATGCCGTGTGCCGACAAGAACTCATGGTCGCGCACCGCGTCCGGCGAGAGCCGGCCGTAGCAGTCCGCGGCCTCGGCGTGGCGGTGTTGTTGCGTCAGGCAGTCGGCGAGCAGCCGGCACGCCAGCGGCGAGGCCGGATCCAGTTCGAAGGCCCGCGTGGCCGAGGCGATGGCCTCGTCGAGCTTGCCGATGCGGCTCTGCGCACGGGCGAGGTTCAGCCACACCAGTGCGTCGAGTGGCGACAGCGCCGTGGCGCGCTCGAAGGCCTCCGCGGCCGCGGGCCAGCGTCGGGCCTGGGCGTGGGCCATGCCGGCCTGCCAGTGCTTGTGAGCGCGGTGGGTGCTGCGTTGTGCGTCCATGCGGGGCGTCGTCGAGAGATCTTCGGATGCGAGGAGTCTAGGCAGTCCCCCTCCCGGTCAAGGCCGGAGAAGGCGCCGGAATGCCGAGCAGTTCCCGGGTGCGGCACGTGGATCAAGTGGCGAGAAATGTGATCGATTGAAAAGCGGTGAAAAAAGCGCTCAAGTAAAGCGATCGGTCTCCGAAATTCACACCACGGCCCTCGCAATCACGTGTATGGGGCGATGGTCCGGTCAGGCAGATGCCGCCGGGGTTTCTACCGAATTGAAGGACTTTCAAAATGGCACAAGTCATCAACACCAACATCGGTTCGCTGAACGCTCAGCGCAACATGGTGCAAGCGCAATCCTCCCTGGCTCAATCGATGACCCGCCTGTCGTCGGGCCTGCGGATCAACTCGGCGAAGGACGACGCCGCCGGCCTCGCGATCGCCGAACGCATGAACGCGCAAGTCCGCGGCATGAACGTGGCCATCCGCAACAGCAACGACGGCATCTCGCTGGCGCAGACCGCTGAAGGCGCGCTCTCGAAGGTGGGCGACTCGCTGCAGCGCATGCGTGAACTCGCGGTGCAATCGCGCAACTCGACCAACAGCGACGACGACAAGGACTCGCTGAACAAGGAATTCCTCGAGCTGCAGAACGAAATCAAGCGCGTTCTGGGCGGCACGGCCTTCAACGGCAAGAAGATCCTCGGCTCCGACGCCACGGCCCTGACCTTCCAGGTCGGTGCCAACACGACGACGGACGACGTCATCACGGTCAACACGACGGACATGACCCAGGACACGACGATCACCGCCGTGACGGTCAACACCGCCAAGATCGACAGCTCGGCCACGGCCGGCGCCATCGCCACCGTGATCGACGACATCGACACCGCGATCGACACGATCAACAACAAGCGCGCCACCTTCGGTGCCACGCAATCGCGCTTCGACGCGGTGATCGCCAACCTGCAGCAGTCGGTGGAAAACCAGTCGGCCGCCCGCAGCCGCATCATGGACGCCGACTTCGCGGCGGAAACCGCGAACCTGTCCCGCTCGCAGATCCTGCAGCAGGCCGGCAACGCGATGATCGCCCAGGCCAACCAGGCTCCGCAGCAAGTCCTCTCGCTGCTGCGCTGATCGACGGTTCCCCTCCGGCGGCGACGCCGGAGGATCCCCCCGCGCCAGGCGCCCTCCCGGGTGGCCCGGTGTCGTGGTCCGCGGAACTGCCCGCCCCTCGGCGGGCTTTTCCATGGATGTAGGGCTCACTTTCCGGATCCGGTTTCTTCTGCCGAATCCGTCACGACTTTCCCGCGAGACCCCCTTGACAGGGCTCCGCCGCGGCATGTCGGCCTCAAGTTCTCCCACACCCCCCCGATAACTGCATCAACGCGCTCGCCAACTTTCATTCAAGCGAGTACGTGGTCCGGTTAGCCGGCCGATGAAGGGAACCCCACCGGTACCTCGATTCAGCGGTTGACTAGCGTCGGGCACTCAGTCGCAGTCGACGCCTCGCGGAGGCAGTGGCTGAACCGTCCGGCGCTGTTGCCGGGAGTTATCGGAAACCAACGGAGAAATTGTCATGGCACAAGTCATCAACACCAACATCGCCTCGCTGAACGCCCAACGCAACATGGTGTCGTCGCAGTCGTCGCTGTCCCAATCCATGCAGCGCCTGTCCTCGGGCCTGCGCATCAACTCGGCCAAGGACGACGCCGCCGGCCTCGCCATCGCCGAACGCATGAACGCGCAAGTCCGCGGCATGAACGTGGCCATCCGCAACAGCAACGACGGCATCTCGCTGGCGCAGACCGCCGAAGGCGCGCTGTCGAAGGTGGGTGACTCGCTGCAGCGCATGCGTGAACTCGCCGTGCAGGCCCGCAACTCGACCAACAGCGACGACGACAAGGACTCGCTGAACAAGGAATTCGTCGAACTGCAGTCGGAAATCAAGCGCGTGCTGGGTGGCACGGCCTTCAACGGCAAGAAGATCCTCGGCTCCGACGCCACGGCCCTGACCTTCCAGGTCGGCGCCAACACGACGAGCGACGACGTGATCACGGTCAACACGACGGACATGACCCAGGACACGACGATCACCGCGGTGACGGTCAACACCGCCAAGATCGACAACACCGCCACGGCCGGCGCCATCGCCACCGTGATCGACGACATCGACACCGCGATCGACACGATCAACAACAAGCGCGCCACCTTCGGTGCCACGCAATCGCGCTTCGACGCGGTGATCGCCAACCTGCAGCAGTCGGTGGAGAACCAGTCGGCCGCCCGCAGCCGCATCATGGACGCGGACTTCGCCTCGGAAACGGCCAACCTGTCCCGAGCGCAGATCCTCCAGCAGGCGGGCAACGCGATGATCGCCCAGGCGAACCAGGCGCCGCAGCAAGTGCTGTCGCTGCTGCGCTGATCGTCCCCGGGGGGTGACCCGGCCTGCCGGCCGGGTCGGATCCACCGAAGGCGGAAATGGAGGGGGCTTTCCCTTCATTTCCGCCTTTTGTCTTGGTGGGGCGCTTTCAGAATCGGGTCTACGGGTCTGCGGTGCGAATTGCCGGCCTTGTGCGCCGTCACACGGGGGAAGTTTCCCGATGCGGCGGAACGCAATGCCGGTCATCGAACCGGGAGTCATTCGATTCTTGAAGGAGTGCTTTCATGCCACAGACGATCAATACGAACATCGCATCGCTGAACGCGCAGCGGAACCTCAATGCTTCCCAGGGCTCGCTGGCGACGTCGATGCAGCGTCTGTCGTCCGGCCTCCGGGTGAACTCGGCCAAGGACGACGCCGCCGGCCTGGCGATCGCCGAACGCATGAACGCGCAGGTGCGCGGCATGAACGTCGCGATCCGCAACGCCAACGACGGCATCTCGCTGTCGCAGACGGCCGAAGGCGCGCTCTCCAAGGTGGGTGACTCGCTGCAGCGCATGCGCGAACTCGCGGTGCAGGCCCGCAACTCCACCAACAGCGACGACGACAAGGACTCGCTGAACAAGGAATTCGTCGAGCTGCAGCACGAGATCGCCCGCGTGCTCGGCGGCACCACGTTCAACGGCCAGACCATCCTGGGCGCGGACGCCACCTCGCTGACGTTCCAGATCGGCGCGAACACCACGGCCGACGACACCATCACGGTGACGACGAACAACATGGCGAACGACACGACGATCTCGATCGTCACCGGCACCAGCACGTCGATCGACCACCTGGCCACCGCCGGCGCCATCGCCAACGTGATCAACAGCATCGACGACGCGCTCGACACCGTGAACAACACGCGGGCCACCTTCGGTGCCACGCAGTCGCGCTTCGACGCGGTGATCTCCAACCTCCAGCAGGCGGTGGAAAACCAGTCGGCCGCCCGCAGCCGGATCATGGACGCGGACTTCGCGGCGGAAACGGCGGCGATGTCCCGGGCCCAGATCCTGCAGCAGGCCGGCAACGCGATGGTCGCCCAGGCGAACCAGCTGCCGCAGCAAGTCCTGTCACTGCTCCGCGGCGGTTGATCGAAAAAATTTGTGACGGCGGCCTAAAGTTACTCCAGAGCCCGTCGAAAACGGATCATCTGGGAAACCCCCGGGTGATCCGTTTTCTATTTTTGTCCTGAGCTAACCGGAGTACGCCATGGCAATCTCCTCGACTGGTATCGGCAGCAACCTGCCCGTGGAATCGATCGTCACGCAGCTGATGGCGGTCGAGCGCAAGCCTGCGTCGTTGCTCGAGGCCGCGACCACCACGATGAAGTCGCAGCTGTCCACCTACGGGCAGTTGCAGAGCTATGTGTCGGCGCTCCAGGACAAGTCCCGTTCCATGGCGTCCACCACCTTGTGGAGCCAGACGATCGCCACGTCGAGCGACGCCACCGTGGCATCCGTCACGACCGGCACGAACACCGCCGCGGGCAGCTACAGCCTGACCGTGTCGCAGCTCGCCGTCGCGCAGACGGCCAGCAGCACGGCCGTGCCGGCGAAGACGCACAACGTGGGGCAGGGCAAGCTCACGATCGAGCTCGGCAGCTGGACCGGCGACCCGGCCACCTTCGGCCTGAAGGCCGGCGCGAGCTCGGTGACCGTCGACATCGGCGAGGGCGAGTCGAGCCTGGCCGCCGTGCGCGACAAGATCAATGCGGCCGGCGCCGGCGTGGTGGCCACCGTCATCTACGACGCGACCGGCGCCCGCCTGTCGATCCGCTCCACCGACACCGGCGTGGCCAACGGCTTCCGCATCTCCGCCGAGGAAACCGCCCCGGGCGACGACGGCGCGAGCCTGTCGATGTTCGCCTTCGACCCGGCCAGCGGCAGCGGGGGCATGACCGAGAACATGAAGGCCCAGGACGCGAAGGCCAAGCTCAACGGCCTGGACATCACCTCGGCCTCGAACACGCTGAGCGACGTGGCCGACGGCCTGACGATCAAGCTGCTGAAGAAGTCCGAATCGCCCATCGACCTGTCGGTGGCGCAGGACACCGAGTCGATGAAGACCGCGGTGAACGACTTCGTGAAGGCCTACAACGACCTCTCGTCGTTCATCCAGACGCAGACCAAGTACAACGCCGACAGCAAGACCGCCGGCAAGCTGCAGGGCGACCGCACGGTCATCGGCCTGCAGGCGCAGATGCGCGAGATCATCCGCGGCGTCAACTCGTCGCCGAAGACGCTGCGCACGCTGTCGGACGCGGGCATCGAGGTGCAGAAGGACGGCTACACCATCGCCGTGAACTCGAAGAAGCTCAACGCCGCGCTGGCCGACCCGGCCGAGATGAAGAAGCTCATGATGAGCGGCGACAGCGCGAACGAGTCGACGTGGGGCCTCATTTCCCGCTTCAACAGCATGGCCACGAACGCGCTGGCCGCCGAAGGTCCGCTGACCACGCGCCAGGAAGGCATCCAGGCGAGCATCAAGCGGAACAACGACCGCGTGGCCGACATGGAGGTGCGCCTGGCCGCCACCGAGGAGCGCATCCGCAAGCAGTACCAGACGCTCGACTCGAACATGGCCAAGCTGAGCGCGCTGAACAGCTACGTCAGCACGCAGCTCAGCTCGCTGGGCTGACGCTGCCGAAGCCTGAACTGGACGGGCTTCCGCCCGTTCTTCGGGCGTTCTCCCGGGGCGGCGAACCTTAGACTTTTCGTGAAGCGGTCCACGCCGGGCCGCGACCGAACGAGTTCCAGGAGCGCCCCGTGATCAACGCCTACACACCACAGATCTCATCGTTGGACGACGATGCCTTCATGGTGCCACAGGGCGCGCCGGCGCTCTTCTCCGCACCGGAGCCCGAACTCCCCGAGGTGCCCGAGCAGCCCGTGTACGAACCGGGTTCCGTCGAGGCCCGCCTCCAGCAGATCGAAGGGTTCAACGAACACCTGAGCGGCATGGTCGAGTCCCTGGTGGACACGATCCTGCACGTGCGCAACCACGACGTGCAGAAGCTGCAGTCCCGCGTGGACGAGCTCGAGCAGCAGCTGCACCTCGAACGCTGCAACCGCGACCTGGCCGAAGTCTCCCGTGTGCACCCGAAGGAGCGCATCGTCGTGTTCGTCGGCGGCACCTACTTCGGCGACAACGTGAAGTACGCGTGGCTCGCCGCGCAGGCGCAGGCTAGGGCGCTCGAGGCGCAGGTCTGGTTCCTGCCGTTCAACGCCGAGCAGGAGCAGCAGGTCAAGTCCATCGGCGGCCAGTGCCTGCCGCACACGCACAACGACTGGAGCGCCGAGCACCTGCACATCGCGCTGTCGGCGGCCGTGGCCGTCATCAGCGACCACCTGCTGGGCGCGAACCCGTATGCGGCCGCGCTGCTCGCCGGCGCACGCCAGGTGCAGATGTGGCACGGCGTGTCGATCAAGGAGATCGGCTACCGCAACCTCGGTCCGCTCAAGGGCATGTCGCCGCAGTTCGCGCGCGTGCTGCGCACCTGCGGTCCGTTCAGCCGCTTCGTGGGCACGGCCACGCATCAAGAAGCCGAGTGGCGCCGCTGGTTCGCGTTCGACGGTTACGCGCCCATCGGCTACGCCCGCAACGACGTGCTGCACCGCGAGCCGAAGGGCCACGACCTCGTCAACGTCGACCTCGACGCGTACCGCCGCGCCCAGGACTTCCAGAAGCGCGGCAAGCGCGTCTACCTGTACGCACCGACCTTCCGCGACGCGAACCGAGGGCAGTGGATCCTGAAGGCGGGCCTCGAGCGCATCGCGCGCGCCATCGCCGACGCGGGCGACTGCCTGATCGTCAACATGCACCCGGTGGAGCAGCCGCAGGTGCCCGAGATCGCGAAGGTGCTGCCGAACGTCACGTTCGTCAAGCCGCGCACGGACGTGTACCCGCTGCTGACGCAGACGTCGGCGCTGATCACCGACTACTCGTCGATCATGTTCGACTACCTGCACCTCGACCGGCCGGTGATGTTGTTCCGCCCGGACCACGAGGCCTACACCACGCGTTCGCGCAAGCTGTTCGACGCGAAGCTGTCCACCCCGCCGGGGCCGGTGGTGACGAGCGCCCAGGCGCTGGTCGACCTGCTCGGCAAGTCCGAGAACGGTGCCAGCGTGCGCGCCCGCCAGGGCCTGCTCGAGCACCTGTTCGAGCAGCGCGACGGCGGCTCGGCCGACCGGCTCGTCTCGGTGGTGGCCGAGGAACTCGCATTGGCCGTCCCGGCGGCGAAGAAGGAGACCCGATGAGAACCAGTCCCCTGACCACGGCCGCGGCCGAACTGCGCGCGCGGGCCATGCCGGCCGTGCTGGCCGAGACCGGCGGCATCACGCTGGCCCCGAGCGTCGCGATCACCTACGGCACCTACGACCTGTTCCACATCGGGCACGTCAACCTGTTCCGCCGCATCAAGGAGCGCTTCGACATCCTGGTGGTGGCGGTCTCGACCGACGAGTTCAACGCCATCAAGGGCAAGCGGTCCGCCGTGCCCTACGCCGACCGCGTCGAGCTGGTGCGGTCCTGCCGCTACGTCGACCTCGCGATCCCCGAGGCCGGCTGGGGGCAGAAGGAGACCGACATCGTGCGCTACGGCGCCGATGCGATGGTGATGGGCAGCGACTGGACGGGGCACTTCGACTCGCTGAAGTCCCTGTGCGACGTGGTCTACCTGCCGCGCACCGAGGGGGTCTCCAGCAGCGACCTCAAGCGCCACATCCAGTCCGACGTCCGCTGAACGCCGTTCTTCCTGTTTTCATTTTCGTGCCGCCGACGGGGGACAAACGCTTCCCCCCGCCCTGCGCCTGCACGACACTGCCAGACCGTGTCGGCGGGCCCCTGCGCGCGCCCACCCGAGAGGAGCTGAATCCATGACCACCCCCCAGGCCCAGCCGTCCGCCGCGGACCGCGTGCAGCGTTCGCTCACCCAGCTCGAGGAACAGCGCCTGTCCACCGAGTTCGAATCGATCTCGATGCACACGCGCAAGCGCCGCGTGGTGCTGTACTTCGGGCGGGCCACGTTCGCCGACAACACCAAGTACCTGTACCTGCGCGACGCCGCCCGCGAGCGGAACCACGAGGTGTACTGGTGCAGCTTCGACGCGCCGCTGGTGGATTCGCTGCGCGCCGCCGGGCTGCCGTGCGTGAACCTGGCCGACGACATCGACCACAGCATCGACCTGCTGCTGCACGCTGCCGTGGCCGTGTTCTGCGTGAACCCGGCCGAGAGCCTGAAGGGCTCGTTCAGCCTGAACGGGTGCCTGGCCGGCGCGAAGAAGCTGCAGTTGTGGCACGGGGTCTCGGTCAAGCACCTGCTGCTGCGCCTGATCCCCCACCTGGGCCTGCGCGACCTCTCGATCCGCCGCCCGTTCTACATGGCCTCGCAGGCCGACCTGGTGCTGAGCACCGCCGCCACGTTCGACCGCTTCTGGCGCGACTGCTTCGGCTGCCGCCGCCTCGTGCGCGCGGGTTTCCCGCGCAACGAGGTGCTGCTGCGCGACCCGCTGCCGCACGAGACGATCGGCAGCGAGATCGACGCCGACGTGGAGGCCGCGCTCTCGTCGGGCCGCAAGAACGTGCTGCTGGTGCCCACGTGGCAGCGGGGTCAGAACACCTACCTGAACGACCCCGAGTTCTACACGAAGCTGATGGCCATCGCGAAGCGCGACAAGATCAACTTCTTCTTCAAGATGCACCCGACCTACTTCATCCACAACATGGACACGAAGCGGAAGGCGGATGGCTTCTACCTGTTGAGCCCCGGGGTCGACGTGTACCCGCTGATGCGGCGCTTCGACCTGCTGCTGACCGACTACTCGTCGATCATGTTCGACTTCCTGCTGACCGGCAAACCGGTGCTGAGCCTCGACCTGGGCCCCGACGAACACCACCGCTTCGAGCCCGACTTCTCCCTCGTGCCCGACGTGGCGTTCCGCCACACGTTCACGAAGGCCGATTTCGAGGTGAAGCTGCGCAAGGCGCTGCACGACGACGACCTGGGGCCGAAGCGGGCGGAGATGGCCGCGAAGATCTTCGAGACCGACCCGTCGCGCTCGAGTGAGCAGCTGCTCACGCTGATCGACCGGCTGGTCGACGAGGCCGTGGCCGACGACTTCACGGTCGAGACGCCGGGGGCGGGCGCCTGAAGGCGCAAGGGCAGGGGGCTCGGCCGCGGGCCCCCGGGGCATGGTCCGAAAAGACGATGAAACCCGGTTCAGTCGCTGGCTCAAGTTCGCTGTGCGCACGTCGATAACTTCAGCAGACGCACACATCACTCCACACCATGTACGCATCCATGTCCACGCCCTTCGGTCGCCCTCACAACCCCGCCAATGCCTACCGCATGGTCGGCGTCGAGACGGGTGTGACCACCGGCTCGCCGCACCAGCTGGTCGGCATGCTGTTCCAGGGCTTCATGGATGCCGTGGCGCAGGCCCGCGGCGCCCTGGCGCAGGGCAACATCGAGGCGAAGGGCAAGGCGATCGGCCGGGCCGTCCGCATCATCGAGGAAGGCCTGAAGGCCGGCCTCGACGTCAAGGAAGGCGGCCAGCTGGCCACCGACCTGCGCGACCTGTACGACTACGTGATCCTGCGCCTGACCCAGGCCAACCTCCGCAACGACGCCAAGCTGCTCGAGGAATGCCGTTCGCTCATCGAGCCGCTGCACACCGCCTGGGTGGCCATCGGCCCGCAGATCGCCGAGGCCGGCAAATGAACCAGAAACACCGCAACGTCCGTCATCCCCTCTACACGCCGGGAGCCGCCATGAACTCCGCCTTGCTGAACTACTACGAAGCCATCGAGCGCGCCAGCGCCGACATGCTCTCGGCAGCCCGCAACGGCGACTGGGACCAGGTCGTGAAGCTGGAAGGCGCCTGTGCCGTGCTGATTTCACAGCTCAAGCACGCCGCCTCGGCGCAGAATCTGGGCACGGAAGAGTCCCAGCTGAAGTCGCGCATCATGCAGCGCATCCTGATCAACGACGCCGAGATCCGGCAACTCGCCGAACCCTGGCTCGAGGACCTGGACGGCCTGCTCGCGGGCAAGCCGAAGTCCATCCACTGAGACGTCCGACTCCCCAGGATTCAGCCCACGGAGGTTCCTTGGATCAGCCCCTCGATACGCAGCCGATGTCGCTCGACGCCGTCGCCGCGTCGCACGGTGGTCTCGAAGATTTCCGCATCACCTCCCCGGCGGAGGTGTTGGCGATGCTCAAGAAGTTGTCCGAAGGCAACGTGCTGGTCAACCTCAACGGCAGTTCCGGCGTCTACTCCACCACGGTGTGGGCCATCGACGCCGGCCGCGGCACGTTGAGCTTCTCGGCCGATGCCGACGACAACCAGCTGCAGGCCCTGGTCGAGGGCGAGGACGCCGTCGCGGTGGCCTACCTCGACAGCATCAAGGTGCAGTTCGACGTGAGCGGGCTCGTGCTCGTGCGCGGCGGCCGCGCCAGCGCGCTGAACTGCGCCATCCCGCGCGAGATGTTCCGCTTCCAGCGCCGCAGCGGCTTCCGTGTGCGCCCGCTGCTGCGCGCCACGCCCACCGCGCGCGTGCGCCATCCCATGATCCCCGACATGGCCCTCTCGCTGCGTGTGCTCGACGTGAGCATCGGCGGCTGCGCGCTGTTCCTCCCGAACGACGTGCCGCCGCTGCAGCCGGGCGTGACCATCAACAACGTGCAGATCGACCTCGACGTCGACACCCGCATCACCACGGCGCTGCGCCTGCAGCACGTGACGTCCATCCAGCCGGACTCGAAAGGGGTGCGGCTGGGGTGCGAGATGGTGAATCCGGCCAGCGATGTGCTGCGTGGGTTGCAGCGCTACATCGACCAGACACAGAAACGCCAGCGCATGCTGAGTTTGTAGGCCCCCCAGTCGGCTGGCGCCTCCTGCCCCCGAGGGGCGCCCCGGGTCGGCCGGGAGACCCGTCCTCGCGGGTGGCTTGATCGGTCGGCTTCGCTTCGCTCGCCTCTCCGCGTTCGCGTTCTCGATTCGGGGCATTGCTCGCTTCGCTCGCTCGCCCGAGGCTCCCTTCTCGCGTGACCGCTCTTCTTCGTCCGTGGCGAACGGGAGGGGGCAAGCTTGGGCGCCAGGCTCGGACTCTCAGCGGCTGCCGTCGTCGACGTTCGAGATTCTTCGCGCCACTCGCGTCGTTCCGCGGAAGGCGGAACATCCGGCTGAGCGCAGGCGGTCACGCCTGCACGCGATGCACCTGGGTTGTCGATGAAAAGCCGCTCACGCGCGAGCCGCAGTGGATCCCGGCGTTCGCCGGGATGACGGCGTGGTGGAGGGTGACGGCGTGGAGAAAGTGCCGAGAAGGCGCAGACAGCGAAGGGCGAGCGACGCGAAGCGAGCAATGCCCCGAATCGAGAACGCGAATGCGGAGAGGTGAGCGAAGGGACGCCGACCGATCAAGCCACCCGCGAGGACGGGTTTCCCGGCCGACCCGGGGCGCCCCTCGGGGGCAGGAGCCCGAAGGGCGACTGGGGGGCCTTACGCTTGCAGGTTCGTGCGGGGGCCGCGGTCGTTGTTGCCGGCGCCGTAGACGGAGGCCGGCGCGCTGCGCGGCATCAGGACGTCGATGGCGCGGTCCAGGGCCGCGGTGGCGCGGGCCAGCGATTCGCGCTGGGAGGCGACCAGGCCGCTCGCGCGCATCAGGCGGTCGCGAAGGGCGGGGGGCACCGGGCCGGAACGGGCGGCGTGGGTGAAGTGGTCGACGGCACGCGCGAGGGCGCGGTGCAGTTCCGTGGCATGGTGATCGACCGCCGTCATGTCGTTCGCGCGCAGCGAATCGCCGAGGGAACTCAGCTGGCTCTCGACCGCGGACAGCGTGGTCTCGAGCTCGAGCCCGGCACCAGTGGTCGTTTGCACGGAGGTCGGGTTCACCGGATTCGGCATGAGGGGCCTGGCGTAAAGCAGTAGAGGGACGCGGTCAAAGACGGATCAGCGCGGGGTCAGGGAAGGGCGGGTGCAGCACCGCCGGCGCGGGGCGCCGGATCAGTGTTGCGGACCCCCCAGCACTTCGCGGGCGTTGGCCAGCAGCTTGTCGGCGATGGCGCCGGGGTTGACCTGGAACTTGCCGTCGGCGATGGCCTGAGCGATGCGCGCCACCTTTTCGGTGTCGAAATCGCCCGAGACGCCTTCGGTGCCCGACATCAGCTGGGTCGCGGCGCTGGACAGCGCGACTTGCGTGCTGGCCTCGGCGGCGACTTCCTGCTTGGCAGCGGTCTGGGTCTTGCCGGCCGCGGTGGAGGCGGTCTGGCCGGACGCGACCGGTGCCGGGGCGGCGACGGGTTTGTCGGTAGGGTTGCCAATCTTCATGGTGTGCTCCTTGGGAGGGGTTCAGAGCCCCCATCCTTTCAACATGAACGGTATTTCGACCCGTCCTGCGGCAACTTTAGGATTTTTTGCCAGAAGCTTCTCGAAAGGCTCGAATTTCACAATGTGATCTCCACGACACGGTCGGCGACGGGCAAGCCGCTCACGATCTTGCCATTCTCCGTGCGCACGCGCACGAGTTGCCCTTCCATGCCGGCCGTGAGGGCCTCGCCGGACCCGACGATGGCAAAGCCACCGCCGACGGCGCGAACCTGAACGGTGTCCCCGGGACCGAACCATTGCCGGCTCTTCAGGCCGGATTCCCGCAGGCCCTGGCCGGCGACCAGCGGCGCGGTCAGGCTGCGGCCCACCACGGCCAGGGCGTCGGTGACGGCCGGGCTGCGGTTTTCGCTGAGGTTGATTTCGGCTTCCCGGAGGTCGGCTTGAGCCAGCACGTGGCCGGCCGGAAGCGGACCGGCGGCCACGAGGCCCGGGCCGTACACATGGACCGTGACCGGCAGGTACACGTTCCAGGCGGTGGGGCCGTCGACGCAGCGCAGGCCCACCCGGCTCGGACCCCAGACGCGGGTGCCGTTGGGAATGTAGGCATCGACCTTCTGGCAGGCCGCGAGGCGCAGCCGGGGGTCGAGCCGGCCCAGCACCACCTCGGCGCGGGGGCTGGCGGGGCCCACCACCCGGTCCAGGAACAGCTGGCGGACCTGGCTGGCCAGGGGCTCGGCCAGGCTCGGCGGTTCGGCGGGGGACGTGGAGGCCGGAGAGGCCGGTGCCGCCTGCGCCCACGCGCCCGCTGCCGCGAGGCAGACGAGCACCGCCAGCCCGGCGCGTGCGGACGCGCGACGGAGGGATGGGCGGGTGGAGGGCAGGGGGGAGTTCACGCCCTCACTGTAAGGCCGACGCTTCGCGGACGGGTCGCGAAAAGGGCGGGAAAGGGCCGTTTATTCGCGCTAATGTTTCGGCACCCGCTGCCCACAATCCGTCCCATCGCCCATCCGGGTGCCCGCCAGGGACGCAGCATGCTGAACCGACTCACCGACGCGCTCGATTTCCACGGACAAGCCCTCAGCCTGCGTTCCGAGCGCCAGCGCCTGATCGCCAGCAACATCGCCAACGCCGACACGCCGGGCTACATCGCCCGCGACATGAACTTCTCGCAGGCGCTGAAGGAAGCCACCGGCATGGCCTCCACCACCGCCATGCAGGCGTCCCGCCCGGGCCACATCGCCACGCCGGGCGGTGCCCGTGCCGAGGCCAACCTCGAGTACGCCGTCGCCAGCCAGACCAACCTCGACCGCAACTCGGTCGACATGGACCGCGAACGCGCCAACTTCGCCGACAACTCGGTCCGGTTCGAAGCCACGCTGCGCTTCATCAACAGCAACGTGCGCACCACGCTCGACGCCATCAAGGGTCAATGACCATGAGCATGTTCCAGGTCTTCAACGTCACCGGCAGCGCCATCAGCGCGCAGTCGCAGCGGCTGAACGTCGTCGCGTCCAACCTCGCGAACGCCGACACGGTCGCCGGCCCCGACGGTACCGCCTACAAGGCCCGGCAGGTCACCTTCCAGTCCGAGCTCATGGGCCAGATGGGCGACGCGGCCAGCACCGGCGTCAAGGTGAGCAACATCACCGAAGACCAGACCCCCGGCCGCCGCGTGCACGACCCGAAGCACCCGTCGGCCGATGCCGACGGCTACGTCACGTACAGCAACGTCAACCCGGTGGAGGAGATGGTCAACATGATCTCCGCCTCGCGCTCGTACCAGAACAACATCGAAGTCATGAACACGGCCAAGAGCCTGCTGCTCAAGACGCTCCAGATGGGCCAGGGCTGACGCACCGCGTTCGCCCCCCGTTTCCCTGAACCCGAGGAGCCCACATGGCCGCCGTCAGCAACATCAACACGCAAACGCTCGCCGACATCAACGGCACCACGAAGACGCAGACGGCGAACGAGGCCGGCAGCGCCGACCGGTTCCTGAAGCTGCTCGTCGCCCAGATGCAGAACCAGGACCCGCTCAGTCCCATGGACAACGCGCAGGTCACGAGCCAGATCGCCCAGATCAACACCGTGAGCGGCATCGAGAAGCTCAACACCTCGGTGGGCGGCCTGTCCACCCAGTTCGCGCAGATGCAGGCGCTGCAGGGCGCCGCCCTCGTGGGCCGCGAGGTCGTGGTGCCGGGCAACGCGCTCACCGTCAAGGACGGCGTCGGCACGGGCACCTTCGAACTCAGTTCGGCCGCCGACGACGTGCAGGTCGAGATCCTCGACAAGCAGAACAACGTCATCGAGAAGTTCAAGCTGGGTGCCCGCGACGCCGGCGTGAACGACTTCGACTGGAAGCCCAACTCCACCGCCGGTGCCGTGTCCTTCCGCGTGTCGGCCAAGGCCGACGGTGCCACGCTGACCCCCACCGAACTGGTGCGCGACACCGTGCGCTCCATCAGCACGGCGAACAACCAGCTGACCCTCACCCTGAAGAACGGCGGCAACGTGGCGTACAGCGACGTGCGTTCGTTCACCTGACCTCCGCCCCTTCCGCCTTCCGCCTCCGCCTTTCACCGAACACCCCAGGAACACCGCCATGAGCTTCCAACAAGGTCTCTCCGGTCTCAACGCCTCCAGCAAGAGCCTCGACGTCATCGGCAACAACATCGCCAACGCGGGCACCTACGGTGCCAAGGCGTCGCGTGCCGAGTTCGCCGACATGTACGCCACGGCCATGACGGGTGGCGGCGGCAGCAACATCGGCATCGGCGTGAACCTGGCGGCGGTCACGCAGCAGTTCACCCAGGGCAACATCACCACCACCGCGAACTCGCTCGACCTCGCCATCAACGGCCAGGGCTTCTTCGAGGTGCAGTCCCCCGACGGCCAGACGCTGTACTCGCGCAACGGCCAGTTCCAGGTCAACAAGGAAGGCTTCCTGCAGACCAGCGGCGGCATGAAGCTGCTCGGCTACCCGGCCGACGGCCAGGGCAACATCCAGCCGGGCCAGGCCCGTCCGCTGCAGCTGCCCACTGCGGGCATCGACCCGGCGCGCACCACCGAGATGAACATCGAGATGAACCTCGATTCGCGGGTGGGCACCACGCTGCCGGCCACCGCGCCCATGATCAACTTCAACGACGCGTCCACGTACAACAACGCGACGTCGGTCACGGTGTTCGACGACAAGGGCCAGGACGTCGCCCTCACGTACTACTTCCAGAAGGCCGGCACCGACACCTGGAACGTCTACGTCACCGCCAACGGCGCGCCCGTGAACGTCGATGGCACGGGGGCGCCCCAGCCGCTGACCACCATGAACTTCCCGGCCAACGGTGGTGCGCCCACGGCGCCGACCGGCCCCATCACGCTCGACATCCCCGCGGGCACCAATGCCTCCGGCGCCGAGACGCTGGCCATCCCCGGCATCGAACTCGACCTCTCGGGCGCCACGCAGTACGGCGCCACCTTCGGCGTCACCGACATGGCCCAGAACGGGTACGCGCCGGGCCAGCTGTCGGGCCTGTCCATCGAGAAGAACGGTGTCGTGATGGCCACCTACTCGAACGGCCAGTCGAAGCCGGCCGGCCAGATCGAGCTCGCCACGTTCCGCAACACGCAGGGCCTGAAGCCGCTGGGCGGCAACAACTGGGCGCGCACCTTCGAGTCGGGCGACCCGATCGTGGGCACGCCGGGCCAGGGCAACCTGGGGGTGCTGCAGTCGGGCGCCCTCGAGGAATCGAACGTCGACCTGACCGCCGAGCTGGTGAACATGATCACCGCCCAGCGCTTCTACCAGGCCAACTCGCAGACCATCAAGACGCAGGACCAGGTCATGCAGACCCTGGTGAACCTGCGCTGATGACCGCGGACGCCTGAGCTGAACTGACGTCCCCCGTCCCCTGAACGCCCCTCCCGGAGCCTCCCCATGGACCGCATGATCTACCTGTCGATGTCCGGCGCCAAGGCCAGCATGCAGCGCCAGGACACGCTCGCCAACAACCTGGCGAACGTGTCCACGCCCGGCTTCCGCGCCGAGCTGCAGGCCTTCCGCGCGGTGCCGGTGCAGGGCAGCGGGGCCAGCACCCGGGTGTACGCGCTCGAATCCACCCCGGGCTACAACGACGCCTCGGGTCCCATCACCAGCACCGGCCGCAACCTCGACGTGGCCGTGCAGGGCAACAGCTGGCTGTCGGTGCAGGCGCTCGACGGCAGCGAGGCCTACACGCGGGGCGGGGCGCTCGACATCACGGCCGACGGCACCCTCGTCACCCGCAGCGGCCTGCAGGTGCTGGGCGACGGCGGCCCGATCCAGGTGCCCCAGGACACCGAAATCAGCATCGGCGGCGACGGCACGGTCAGCGCGAAGGACCGCAACGGCCGCACCACGTCGCTCGGCAAGCTCAAGCTCGTCACGCCCGAAACCAAGCTGGAGCGGGGCGAGGACGGCCTGTTCCGCGCCGAGGGCGGAGACCCGCTCGACGCCGACGCGAACGCGCGCGTGCAGGACGGCGCACTCGAAGGCTCCAACGTCAGCGCCATCGAGACCATGGTCTCCATGATCGCCGCCGCCCGCCAGTTCGAGGCCCAGATGAAGATGGTCCAGACCGCCGAGCAGGACGAACGCGCCGCGTCGCAGCTGCTCTCCAACGCGCCGCGCTGATCCCGCCGCCGCACCCACAGCGCCACCCGACAGGCCCCAGAGACACCGAGGTACCGAACCATGATGCGTTCCCTGTTCATCGCCAAGACCGGCATGGAAGCCCAGCAGACCCAGCTGGACCACATCTCGCACAACCTGGCCAACTCGGCCACCAACGGCTACAAGAAGTCGCACGCGGTGTTCGAGGACCTGATGTACCAGAACCTGCGGCAGACCGGCGCCAACAGCACCGAGCAGAACCAGCTGCCCACCGGGCTGCAGGTGGGCCTCGGCACCCGGGCCGTCGCCACGTCGCGCAGCTTCACCCAGGGCAACCTGCAGACCACCGAACGCTCGCTCGACGTCGCCATCCGCGGCAACGGCTTCTTCGAGATCCAGATGCCCGACGGCACCACCGGCTACACCCGCGACGGGTCGTTCCAGGTGAACTCGCAGGGCCAGATGGTCACGAACAACGGCTTCCCCGTGCAGCCGGGCATCACCATCCCCGCCAACGCCACCAGCATCACCGTGAGCCAGGAAGGCCTCGTGAGCGTGGTGGTGCCGGGCAACGCCCAGCCCCAGCAGGTGGGCCAGCTGCAGCTGACCAACTTCATCAACCCGGCCGGCCTCGAGCCGCGCGGCCAGAACCTCTACACCGAGACCGCCGCGTCCGGCACGCCCAACACCGGCACGCCGGGCCAGGAAAGCTTCGGCCAGCTGCAGCAGGGTGCGCTCGAAACCTCGAACGTGAACGTCGTCGAGGAACTGGTGGGCATGATCCAGACGCAGCGCGCCTACGAACTCAACTCGAAGGCCATCCAGACCTCCGACCAGATGCTGCAGCGCCTGACGCAGCTGTGATGAATCGCACGGCGGGCGACCCGTTTCCGGGCCACCCGCCACCCCAGGCCCCCTCAGTCGTGATTTTTGAGTGACCGCCCGATGAAAACCTCCGCCTTCACCTGCCTCGCTGTCGCCGCCCTCGCGGTGCTGACCGGCTGCGCCACGCCGTACCCGGTGCCCGAGGTGTCGGTGGCCCCGGGCGCCGACACCCGCCCGCTGCCGGTGCCGCCGCAGACGTACGCGAACGGCTCCATCTACCAGTCCGGCCAGTACCGGCCCCTGTTCGAGGACCACCGCGCCCGCCTCGTGGGCGACGTGGTGAACATCCAGATCGTCGAGAAGGTGAGCGCCAGCCAGAAGAGCACCAGCTCGATCAACAAGTCGGGGTCGGTGGAGGCGGGCGTGACCGCGCTGCCGATGCTCAAGGCCACGGCGCTGACGCGTGCCAGCGCCTCCGGGTCGTCCACGAACGACTTCCAGGGCAAGGGCAGCACCGAGAACACGAACGACTTCTCCGGGGTCATCACCGCCGTGGTGACCGAGGTGCTGCCGAACGGCCACCTGGTGATCGTGGGTGAAAAGCAGATCGGCGTGAACCAGAACGTGGACGTGCTGCGCTTCTCCGGCCAGGTGGATCCGAAGTCCATCCAGCCGGGCAACAGCGTGGCGTCCGCCCAGATCGCCAACGTCCGTGTCGAGCACAAGGGCCGGGGGGCCCAGGCCGATGCCCAGGGAATTGGCTGGATCGGACGCTTCTTTTTGAACGTTCTGCCGTTCTAAAGTTTTCCAGAATACGGTGCATGGGGGGTGATTTCTGCCTCCGAGGGTGCACCACATGGAAACGACGTCCGACAACCTGCGAAAGACCCTTCTGCAAGGCCTCATCGGCCTGATCTTCGTGATCCTGAGCGGGGTGTTCTGGTGGCCGCTCGATGCGAACGCGATGCGCATCAAGGAAGTGGCCTCCGTGCAGGGGGTGCGCACCAACCAGCTGGTGGGCTACGGCCTCGTCGTGGGCCTCGACGGCACCGGTGACCAGGTCACCTCGTCTCCGTTCACCGGCCAGACCCTCGCCGCGCTGCTCCAGCAGATGGGCGTCACGGTGCCTCCGGGCACCAACATGCAGGTCAAGAACGTGGCCGCCGTGATGGTGACCGCGCAACTGCCCCCCTTCGCCCAGCCGGGCCAGTTGATCGACGTCAACGTGTCGTCGATGGGCAACGCCAAGTCGCTGCGTGGCGGCACGCTGATCGCCACGCCCCTGAAGGGTGCCGACGGCCAGGTGTACGGCCTCGCGCAGGGCAACCTCGTCATCAGCGGCGCCGGCGCTTCGGCGGGCGGCTCCAAGGTCCAGGTCAACCAGCTCGCGAGCGGCCGCATCCCCGAAGGCGCCACGGTGGAGCGTTCGGTGCCCACGCCCCTGATGCAGGGCGAGTTCCTCCAGTTCGACCTGAACGCCAACGACTACAACACCGCCCGCGAGGTCGCGCGCGCCATCAACAAGAAGATGGGCGACGGCACGGCCCTGCCGCTGAGCGGCCGCACCGTGCGCGTGCGCATGCCGTCGTCGCTCGACGCCCGCGTGGGCTTCCTCGCCGACGTCGAGAACCTCGCGCTCGAACTCGCCCCCGCGGCCGCCAAGGTCGTGATCAACGCCCGCACCGGCTCGGTCGTGATGAACCAGGCCGTGTCGCTCAACGCCTGCGCCGTGGCGCACGGCAACCTGTCCGTGACCATCAACTCGACACCGGTGATCAGCCAGCCGGCCCCGTTCTCGAACGGCCAGACCGTGTCGCGCGAGAAGGCCGACATCACCATCAAGCAGGAACCGGGTCCGCTGATCCAGATGCCCGCGAGCACGAAGCTCGCCGACGTGGTCAAGGCGCTGAGCGCGCTGGGCGCCACCCCGCAGGACCTGATCGCGATCCTCCAGGCGATGAAGAGCGCCGGGGCGCTCAACGCCGAGATCGAGGTGATCTGACATGACCATCAACAGCACCGGCAACACCACCAACGCGCTGGCCGGCGACCTCGGCCAGATCGCTCGCCTGCGGAGCAGCGCGTCGAACGACCCGCGGGCCGCGGTCAAGGAAGCCTCGAAGCAGTTCGAGGCGATCTTCATGCAGCAGATGCTCAAGGGCATGCGCGACGCGAACGCCACGATGTCGCCCGGCACGCTGGACAACGCCGGCACGAAGATGGGCACCGAGATGCTGGACCAGCAGTTCGCCAAGGAGATGACCGGCCGCGCCGGGGGACTCGCCGAACTGATCGAGAAGCAGCTGTCCCGCCAGATGGGCGACCCGGTGTCGACGATGGCGAGCGAGGCCGCCGCGAACCCGGCCAAGCCGGAGCCGAAGGCCACGTCCTTCCTCGGCCGCATGTTCTCGAGCGACAAGGCCGCGGCGAAGGCGGCCGAGAAACCCATCTCGCTCGAAGGCCGCGAGAAGCAGGTCGATTTCCTGAAGCGCCACGAGGACGCCGCGAAGGCCGCCGAGGCCAGCACCGGCATCCCCGCCACCTTCATGATGGCCCAGGCCGCCCACGAGTCGGGCTGGGGTCGCCGCGAGATCAAGAACGCCGACGGCAGCACCGCCCACAACGTGTTCGGCATCAAGGCCGGCCCGGGCTGGAAGGGCGCCACCACCGACGTGGTCACCACCGAGGTGATCGGCGGGCAGGCGCGCAAGGTGGTCGCGAAGTTCCGCGCGTACGCGAGCTACGAGGAGTCCTTCAAGGACTACGCGAACATGATGAAGAACAACCCGCGGTACGCGAAGGTCGTCGAGAACAGCGAGTCGGTGCACGGCTTCGCGAAGGGCCTGCAGCGCGCGGGCTACGCCACCGACCCGCAGTACGCCGACAAGCTGACGCGGATGATCAACACCACGCTGCGTCTGCAGCGCGCCACCGCCTGATCGGGGAACGACCATGTCCAGCTTGATGGGGCTCGGCACTCGCGCGATGTTCGCCAACATGGCGACGCTGCAGAGCATCGGCAACAACATCGCCAACGCGAACACCAAGGGGTATTCGCGGCAGGAGACCCAGCTCGAGACCGCCGGTGGCCAGTTCACCGGCGCCGGCTTCTTCGGCCAGGGCGTCAACATCACGACCATCTCGCGGTCGTACGACCGCTTCCTCACGACGCAGTCCGCCGCGGCCCAGTCCGTCGCCTCGTACGACTCGGCGCGCGCCAGCCAGCTCAAGCAGCTCGAGAACGTGTTCACGCTCGGCGAGAAGGGCCTGGGCCAGGCCGCCAGCCAGCTGCTGAACGCGTTCGTCGACGTGGCCAACAACCCCGGCGACACGTCGGCGCGCCAGGTGGTGCTGACCCGCGCGCAGGAACTCTCGGCGCGCTTCAAGGCGGCCGGCGAGCAGCTCGATTCGCTGCAGGGCGGCGTGTCGCTGGACATGAAGACGTCCGTCAAGACGGTCAACAGCCTGGCCCAGCAGGTGGCCGGCCTGAACAAGCAGATCTCCGCGCTCAACGGCACGGCGCACTCGCCGAACGACCTGCTCGACCAGCGCGACCAGCTCGTCGCCCAGATCAGCAGCTACATCAACGTCACCACCATCCCCGCGAGCGACGGCTCGGTGGGCCTGTTCGTGGGCGGCGGCATGTCGCTCGTGCTCGGCGCGAACGCCAACACGCTGAAGGCCGCCACCGACCCGTACGACCCGGCGAAGCTGCAGCTCGCGCTGCAGGAGGGCGGGGTGGACCGCCTCGTGCCCGGTGACGCCATCTCGGGCGGCTCCATCGCGGGGCTGATGAAGTTCCAGAACGAGGACCTGACCGACGCGCGCAACCTGCTCGGCCAGATGGCCGTGGCCATCAGCGGTGCGCTGAACCAGCAGCAGGCCCTGGGCCTCGACCTCGGCACGCCCGCGTCGATGGGCTCGGCGCTGTTCGCCGTGGGCGCCCCGAAGACGCTGCCGGCCAACTCCAACGCCGGCAACGCGTCCATCGGCGTCACCATCAGCGACTTCACGCACGCACAGGCGAGCGACTACGAGGTGCGCTACGACGGCAGCAACTATTCGATCGTCCGCCTGTCCGACGACAAGCCCGTCACCGGCAGCCCGTTCTCCGGCGCCGACCTGGCCGCCGGCGTCGACGTCGAGGGCCTGACGATCCAGCTGAACGCCGGCACGCCGGCCGCGGGCGACCGCTTCCTGCTGCAGACGGTGACCAACGCGGCGCAGGACATGCGCACCGTGCTCACCGACCCGAAGGGCCTCGCGGCCGCGTCGCCCGTCACGGCGAGCTTCGGCGTCACGAACACCGGCACCGCCACCGTCGCGTCGCTCGGCGCGGTGGACCCGTCGATCGACCGCACGCTCACCGCGAACTTCTCGTTCACGTCCGACAACGGGGACTACAACTGGGAGACGGTGGATGCGAGCGGCACGGTGACCGCCTCCGGCACCGGCACCTGGACGCCGGGCTCGCCCATCTCGCTGAACGGGTTCGAGCTGAAGCTGAACGGCGTGCCGAAGAACAACGACACCATCAGCGTCAAGCCCACCATCGCGACAGGTGCCAACAACGGCAACGCGCTGGCCCTCGCCAACCTCGACAAGGTGGCCTTCGTGGGCGCGGAAACGCTGGCCGACGGCACCCTCGTGCCCGGCAAGAGCATCACCGACGCCTACGCCGCCGCCGTCTCGAACATCGGCGTGCGCGTGCAGAGCGCCAACTCGGCGTCGAACATCTCCAGCTCGTTCGCCGCGGCCGCCGAATCGGCCCGTGTCAACAAGGCCGGCGTGAACCTCGACGAGGAAGCCGCCCGGCTGATCCAGTTCCAGCAGGCCTACCAGGCCTCGGCCAAGGTGCTGCAGGTCGCGCAGACGCTGTTCGACACGCTGCTGCAAGCCGCCGGGCAGTGACCCGCCCTGACGACCCTTCTTTCCGGACTCCACCATGCGCATCGCCACCGCCAACGCCTACGACCTGTCGATCGACGCCCTGAGCAAGCGGCAGACGGACCTGGCCTCGGTCCAGGAGCAGCTGTCGACCACCAAGCGCATCAACCGCGCGAGCGACGACCCCGCCGGCGCGGCCCGGGCCGAACGGGCCCTGGCCAACGAGAAGCGCGTGGACGCCAACCAGCGCGCCGTCGACGCGAGCCAGAACGCCATGACGCTGACCGAAAGCGCGATGGGCGACGCGAACGACCTGCTGCAGCAGGCGCGCGACGTGATCGTGAAGGCGGGCAACGCGAGCTACAGCGACGCCGAACGCAAGTCGCTGGCCGACGAACTGGCGGGCCTGCGCAAGCAGCTGCTGGCCGTCTCCAACCGCACCGACGGCGCCGGCACCTACCTCTTCGGCGGGCAGGGCACGAACCAGCCCCCGTTCCTCGACGCCCCGGGCGGTGTGCAGTACCGCGGGTCCAGCGGCGAGGCGGAATCGGTCTCCGGCGAATCGCTGCCGTTGACCATCGACGGCCAGAACGCCTGGATGCGTGCGCGCAGCGGCAACGGTGTGTTCGAGACCGCGGGCACCGCCACCAACAGCGGCACCGCCTGGATCGACAGCGGCCGCGTGACGGACCCGGCCCAGGTCACGGGCAGCACCTACAGCATCAGCTTCGACGTGACGGCGGGCGTCACCACGTATTCCATCCTGAAGGACGGAGCGCCCACCTCGGTGAGCGGCGCGCCGTTCAAGCCGGGCCAGGCCATCGAGTTCGAGGGCATCTCGGCCAACATCTCCGGCAACCCGGCCCACGGCGACAGCTTCTCGATGAGCCCGTCCCGCCCCGACCAGAGCACGTTCGACGTGCTGGACCGCGCCATCGCCGACCTCTACACCCCGATGCGCACGGCCGGGCAGATCGCCCAGTCGAACTCGACCAACCTCGCCGCGCTCGACGCCTCCATGAGCCAGCTGGCCGGGGCGCGCAGCAAGGTGGGCGAGACCCTGAACCGCATCGAGAGCGTGACCGGCCGCCTCGAGGATTCCCGGCTGGCGAGCCAGACGGAGCGCCAGGCGGCGGAAGGACTTGACATGGTCAAGGCGATCTCCGAGTTCCAGAACAAGCAAACCGGCTACGATGCAGCGCTCAAGAGTTACGCGATGGTGCAGAAGATTTCGCTTTTCAATTACGTGAGTTGAGTCGCCTGCTCTCTCAGGCACGGTACCCCCTGGTACCCTCAGTGAACTCTTCCAGGCCCCCTGCGTGAGTCTTCTTTCCTCGAATTCCGGAGCGTCCGCGTGAACGACACCAGCATCCTCGGCCAGGTGGCCCTGGGTTACTCGCCCTTCATCGACAAGAGCCGTGCGGTCTCGGCCACGCGCCTGACGGTGTTCCCGCTCCGCCCCGAATCCCCCCCGGACGTGGCCCAGCTGCTGGGTGCGGTCGGCAACGTCTGGCCCGCCGACGGCGGCCGCGCGTCGCTCAACGTGCTCAACGAAGGCCTGCTCGGCGACCTGATGAAGGCCGAGCCGTCGCCCAACCTGATGGTCGAGGTGCCGTCGTTCATGGCGTCCGACCCGGCGAACGTCGAGGCGCTGCAGGCGCTGCACAAGGCCGGCAACACGCTGCTGATCAAGGGCCGTCCCGTCAAGGAAGTGCCGCGCGAGGTGCTGCACTGCTTCACGTACTCCATCGTCGACCTGTCGGAAGACCGCCGGATCAACGAAACCGCCGCCACCGCACCCACCAACATGGGCCGCAGCATCCCGCACGTGCAGTCGGGCGTGCGCACGCTGGTCGAGATGGAAGGCAGCTTCAACCGCGGCGCGGCCGCGGTGCTCGGCTGGCCCATCGATGACGCCATCAACGAATCCCAGAGCAAGGGCAAGGCCGCGTCGGCCGACCTGCAGGTCATCGTCGAGCTGATCCAGCGCGTCGACGCCCAGGAACCCATCGAACGCCTCGAGGCCACGCTCAAGCGCGACCCGTCGCTCGCCTTCAAGCTGATGCGCTACATCAACTCGCCGGCCTTCGGCCTGCGCGTCGAGATCAGCTCGTTCCGCCACGCCATCATGATGCTCGGCTACCAGCGCCTCAAGCGCTGGCTCGCGCTGCTGCTGTCCACCGCGGGCAAGGACAGCAACATGAAGCCGGTGATGTTCGCCGCGGTGCGCCGCGGCCTGCTGATGGAAGAACTGGTGCGCTCCTCGGGCGACGAGGAGATGCGCAACGAGATGTTCATCTGCGGCGTGTTCTCGCTGCTCGACCGCATGTTCCAGCAGCCGTTCTCGGAGCTGCTCAAGACCATCCCCGTGCCCGAGCGCGTCTACCAGGCCCTGGTCGACAACACCGGCCCGTACCAGCCGTACTTCAACGTCGTGCAGGCGGTCGAGAACGAATCGCTGTTCGACTTCCGTGCCGCGGCCGACGCGCTGATGCTGAGCGTGAGCGAGATCAACCGCTCGGTGCTGACCGCGCTGACCTCCGCGTCCCAGATCGAGTGACGCCGGGCGCCGATCGGCGCCCCTGCGTACACTGGCGGATTCCCCCGGCCGAAGATGGCCGGTCCGCCCATTCCCTGTCAGTTCGATGCCCGGACCATGGCCGACCCCAAGGCGTTGCGTCAATTCCTCGATGTGGTGTCCGACGCCGTGGTCGTGCTCGACCGGGGCGCGCTCGTCCACTTCGCCAACGCCGCCGCCGTGCGCCTGCTGGGCTGCGCGCCCGGCACCCCGCTGCGTGAACTGACGCCCGCCCTCGGCGCCCCCGTGGTGGACGCCGTGACCCAGACCCTGTCCCGCGGCGTGCCGCGCCTGGGTGCGCCAAAGCCCCCCGTGCCCGAACGCCTCGTGTTGCCTGACGGCCGGGCGTACGACGTGGCCTTCGTGCCGTTCGAGGGCGAACGCTGGGCGCTGCGGCTGGCCCCGGCCGGCGTGTCGGCCGACAGTCCGGGCGCGGGCGAACTGCTGGGCCTGTTCTGGGATTCCCCGCTGCCGGTGATCGTGCAGGACCGGGACTTCCGCACTACCCACGTCAACCCGGCCTACGTCGAGTTCACCGGCTTCCGCCCCGAGCAGCTGATCGGCCGCGACCCGCTCGACCTCCAGCCGGAGGAGGACCGCGAGGCCAACCGCTCGGTGCGCGAGCGGCTGCTGGACCCGGCCGCGCGCGAGCCGCTGATCGAACGCCGCATCGTCGACGCCGCCGGGCGCGAGCGCTGGTTCCGCGCCGCGCGGCGCCTGATCACCGACGGCGACGGCGAACCGCGTCTCGTCAGCGTGCTGCAGGACAGCACTGCGGAACACGTCGCGCGCCACCGCGCCGATCTGTCCGTGCGGGAACTCGACGACTGGTTCGACCTGAGCCCCGTGGCGATGGTGCTGTTCGACGAGCACGGGCTCGTCGTGCGCACCAACCCCGCGTTCGAGGCCCTGGCCGGCCAGGTGCCGGTCTTGATGGCCGAGGCCAACCCGCAGATGCAGCAGTTGCTCGCGTGGGCGGACGGCCAGCCGTCGCCCGCGCTGCGCCCGGGCGCAGCGCCGGTCGAGTCGCTCGCGTGGTTCCCGCAGCCGGACGGCAGCGTGGTTCGGCTGCGCTCGCTCGTGCGCTGCTACCTGAGCGCCGGTGGCCAGCGCCGCTACATGGCGGTCGTCGAGGACCACAGCGCGGAGGAGGAGCGCGACCTCGCCCAGGTGCAGATCGGCGCGCTGATGGACACGGCCGGCGTCGGCCTGGCCACCTACGACGAGGCGGCCGGCTGGGTGCAGCACGGCAGCGCCTTTGCTGCGGATCCGGGTGGCGCGGGCGAGGGCGGGGCGATGTCGTCGGCCGCCCTGCAGTCGATTCGCCGCGAGGTGGTGCTGCCCGATTCGCTGCCCGAGTACGACCGGCTGCAGCAGGCGCTGCGCCACGCCGAGCGCGCCGAGGTGCGCTACGCCATCCGCCACCCGGAGCTGGGCCAGCGCTGGCTGCTCACGCGGGTGGCCCCGGCCCGGCTCGCGTCGGGCAAGCAGACGCTGTCGGTCGTCACGCTCGACGTCACCGACCAGCAGCAGTCGCACCAGCGCAGCGAACTGCTGCTGCGCGAGATGACCACCATCCTCGAGAGCACCACGGTGGGCATCGCCTACCTGCGCGGCAACCGGCTGGTGCGGTGCAACCGCCGCTTCGAGGCGTTGCTCGGCTTCCGCCCGGGCGAGACGCTGGGCAGCGGGCTGCAGGAACTCTTTTCCGGACGGCCCGAGTCGAGCCGCTGGATCGATGGCATCGCCCAGGCGGTGGCCGACGGCGAGGCCTTCGAGACCGAGGTGCCGGTGGACCTGCCGGGACGCCCCGGCCAGTGGTGCGCGCTGACCGTGCGCCGCGTGGGCGGCACCGAGGCCGCGCCCGAGGTGATCGCGGTGCTCAACGACATCACGCGCTTGAAGGCCCAGCAGCTCGAACTCGAGGCGCTGGCGCGGGACCGCGAGCTGATGTTCAGCGTGTCCGACGTGGGCATCGCCTTCGTGCGCGGCGACCGCATCCAGCGCGCCAACGAGGCGCTCAGCCGCCTGACCGGCTACGAGCCCGCGCAGCTCGGGCTCGCGCCGCTCTCCGAACTCTTCGTCAATGCCCACGAGTACCGGCGGCTCAAGCAGCTCTCCGAACACGGGTTGCACCAGGCCGGCCGCTGGAGCGGGGAACACCCGCTGCGCCGGCGCGACGGCTCGCTCGTGTGGGTGCAGGCGAGCCAGCGCCTCGTGACCGACGGCGACCCGGCCGGCGGTTTCATCGCCTCGTACGTCAACGTCGACGACCGGCACCGCGCCCAGCAGGCCGTGGGCCTGCAGGCCGAACGCACGCGGGCCATCCTCGACTCGGTGCTGGTGGGCATCGTCACCGTCGGCCCGTCGGGCATCGAGTGGATGAACCGCTCGGCCCGCCGCATGTTCGGCGGCGACCTGGCGGACTTCGTGAACCAGTCCATCAGCACGGTGGCCACACCCGACCCCGACCACCCGTTCCGCCGTGCCCAGTACCTCAACGAGCTGGTCGAGGGCCAGGCCGAGACCTTCGAGTGCCGCGTCAAGGCGCGCGACGGCCGCGAGTTCTGGGTGGTGGGCAACGCCGTCGCGACGGGGCGCGAGAGCACCGGCCGCCAGCTGACCTACGCGCTGCTCGACATCGAACGGCGCCGCCAGGCCGAGGCCCGCACCGCGCAGGCGCAGTCGTCGCTGCAGCGCATCATCGAGACCGCGCCGCTCGCCATCACGCTGTTCGACGCCCACACGCTGCGCATCCTCGAGGTCAACGAGGTGGCCGCACGCAGCGCCGAGCTGGTGCCGCACCAGATGGTGGGCCGCTCGCCGGAGGACATCTTCCCGCCGGACGTGGCCGCCGCGCGGCGCGACGACATGGGGCAGGCGCTCGTGTCCCTCAACGTGATGCAGCGCGAGTACCGCGTGACCACGCTCGGCGAGACGCGCCTGTGGGACGCCCGCTACCTGCCGCTGGCCGCCCCCGGCCAGGCGCCCGACCAGCTGCTGCTGGTGGCCACCGACGTGACGGAGCAGCGCGCCGCGCAGGAGGCCCGCTTCGAGGCGGCCATCGCACAGCGCGAGATGCTGGTGAAGGAAGTGCACCACCGCATCAAGAACAACCTGCAGGGCGTGGCCGGGCTGCTGCAGCAGATCGGCGCCCGCAAGCCGGAGATGGCCGACGCGATGGCCGAGGTGGGCGGCCAGGTGCAGGCCATCGCCCAGGTGTACGGGCTGCAGGTCGGTGTGTCCGGGCCGCTGCGGCTGCGCAGCGTGCTGGAGGCCATCACCGGGTCGGTACAGCGCACCTTCGGGCGCACGATCACGCTGACCGTGGACGGCTCGTCCCCGGAGGCCTGGGGCCTGCCGGAGGCCGAGTCCATTCCGATCGCGCTGACCCTGAACGAGCTGCTGACCAACGCCATCAAGCACAGCGCGGCCATCGACGCCACCTCGGAAGTGGCCTGCCGGCTGACGAGCGGGCAGGGCAGCGTGCAGATCGTGATCGCCAACCTCGGGCGGCTGCCGGAGGGCTTCAACCTGGCCCGATACCCCGGCGGGGTCTCCGGACTGGGGCTGATCCGTGCACTATTGCCGCGACGCAGCGCCAGCCTGACGGTGGCACAGGAGGACAATCGGGTGGTGGCGACCGTGACCATCGTGCCGCCGGGCGTGATGCGCCTGGAAGGTGCGGCATGACGCGGCCGCACACACCTTGAGACCCCTGGGGCGGACCGTCTGGGCCACAATCCCGGCGTGCTGCCTTCTTATTCCCACCTCGCCGAGAATGCTTCCGTGAGCGCCAAAGGCAAGATCCTCGTGGTCGACGATGACCGGCTGGTGCTGGCCACGCTCACGCACGGCCTTTCGCAAGCGGGGTATGAGATCCTCGACGCCGACAACGGCGACGATGCCATCCTGCTCGCGCGCCAGCACCGCCCCGACCTGGCGCTGCTCGACATCCGCATGGAAGGCATGAGCGGCTTCGACGTGGCCGAGTACCTGCGCGACTACTGCCAGATGCCGTTCATGTTCCTCTCGGCCTTCGCCGACGACGCCACCGTGAACCAGGTCAAGGCGCTCGGCGCCGTGGCCTACCTCGTGAAGCCCCTCGACGTGCGCGAGATCGTGCCCGTGGTCGAAGCCGCCTTCACGAAGATCGGCGGGCGCGCGGCGCCTGCGGCGCCGGAGAAACCGGCTGCGCCTTCCGATGCCGACGTGCTGGCCCAGGCCGTGCCCATGGCGGTGGGGGTGCTGATGCACCGCTATTCGCTGTCGCGCAAGGTGGCCTATGAGCGGCTGCAGCGCCTGGCGGTGGCCGATGGGCGGTCCATTCAAGAGCAGGCCGAGCGCCTGCTGCAGGCCGTCGAGCTGCTCAGCAGCTGACCTTCGGCGAGCGAAGCGAAGCCCCGAAACGCAAGCGCGAAGCGGAGAGGCCCGCGAAGCTTGGCCGACCCTTCAAGCCACACGCGAGCCCGGGTTTCCCGGGCGACCCGTGGCGCCCCGCGGGGGCAGGAGCGCAAGCGACTGGGGGGCCGACATCAAATCCAGAACTGGAAGCGGGCGCCGCGGTCCACTTCGGCCTCGGCCCAGATGTCCCCGCCATGGCGCCGCACGATCCGTCGCACCGAGGCCAAGCCGATCCCGGTTCCCTGGAAATCATTGGCGCTGTGCAGCCGCTGGAACACCCCGAACAACCGGTCGGCGAACCGCATGTCGAAACCGGCCCCGTTGTCGCGCACGGTGATGGCCGGCCGGCCCTCGTGTTCGCTGCGTTCCATCCAGATGCGTCCCACGCGGCACTTGCCGGTGTACTTCCACGCGTTGCCGAGCAGGTTCTCGAGCACCACGCGCAGCAGCGTGGCGTCGCCGTGGCATTGAAGGCCCGGTTCGATGTGCACCTCGACGTCGCGGTCGGGTGACTGGCGGCGCAGGTCGTCGATGATGTAGCCGGCCAGCATCGACATGTTCACCGGCTGGCGCGACAGCGGCCGCGACGACAGCTGCGACAGCGCGAGCAGCGAGTCGATCATGCTGTTCATGCGCGCGGCGGCACCCAGCACGCGGTCGAGGTGGTCGTTGCCCACGCGGTCGAGCGCGTGGCCGTAGTCTTCCTTGACGATCTTCGTGAAGCCCTCGACCACGCGGATGGGCGCGCGCAGGTCGTGCGAGACCGTGTAGCTGAACGACTCCGAATCGTCCGACGGCGGCTCCACGGGCACCGGGGCGGACGAACGATGGAACACGAGCAGCACTTCCTCGGGCAATCCGGGCTGGGCGCAGGGGATGCGGTGGACGCGCAGGTTCCAGCCCTCGGGGGCATCGATGGGCGTGTCGGGCGGGCGGGCGACGGCCTGTTCCAGCACGGGCTTGAGCGCGCCGGGCACACCCTTGAGCACGTCGTCCCAGTCGGGTTCGCGTTCGGGCGGTGGCGGCAGGATCCACGCCTGGCTCGCCGGGTTGTGCTTCACGAGCCGCGGCGGCTGGCCGCGGGTGGGCAGCGCGACGCGCAGCACGGGGGAGGGCAGGGCCATCAGCACGTCGGTCAGCAGCGAGGTCACGCCGTCATGGACCGAGCGCGCGGTGCCGACGTAGCCGGCGAACTGGCCCGACGGATCGAGCAGCGGCTGGGCGTGCAGCAGGTAGGACGCGGCCTGTGCGGCAGCGCCCGGGGCGAGGTGCACGCGGTAGCCCTGTATCGGCGCCTGCAGGTCGAGGCGGGACTGGAGCGAGGCCAGCGTCGAACCGCCGGCGAAGAGGTCCGACAGGCGGGCACCGACGCGCAGCGCCGGGCCGTGGGCCGAGGGCAGCGCGGGCGCGCGCCATTCGACGAGCCGGTGCTGGGCGTCGCTGCGCCACTGCCACACGTCGAGCACGCCGCGCATCGCGTGCTGCTCGGCGCGGCTGCGCTGCAGGTCGTCGGCGAGGGCGGCCGTGCGCCGGTGGGCGCGCAGGCCCCACAGCAGGAGCGCGAGGGCGAGCACGATGGCCAGCAGCGCGACCAGGGGCGCGACCGATGGCGAGGGCGCCGGGGCGGCCTGCGCGTGGACGGACCCGCACGCCAGCACCAAGGCCGTCGCGGCGCCTGCCAGCCGCAGCGGGCTGGCGCGTGGTACCGCAGGAGGCAGCGAGGCGCGAGTCATCGAATCGATTGTAAGTACCTGCTGTACACCTTCGATGGCCGCTGGCGTGACGTTGGACTCAAGTTTTCGTGCGTACGACCGAATACAGTACGAAGAACGCGTCCCAGGCGCGCCCGGGCCACCACCGATTCCCCCGTCCAGAGTCCCCGATGTCCGAATCCCCGTTCCGAACCGTCGAGGGCGATGCCAGCCGGTGGCTGGCGCTGTTGCATGACGTGGTGCATGCCGGTGCCCGCCTCACCGACCCGGGCGAACTGCTGGGCGAGGCGGGACGGCTGCTGGTGCAGCACCTGCCGGCGCGGCACGTCCGCGTGCTGCGCGTGCGCCGGTTCGAGAGCGACCGCATCGACTGCCTCGACTTCGCGGCCGATCCCGCCGACCCGGCGTCCGCCGAGTGCCAGCCGCTCGACCGCCGCAGCGCGGCCGGCCGTGCGCTCTGCGACCTGAAGGTCGTGACCGAACCCGATGGCGAGGGCCGCCACGTGCTGCACCTGCCGGTGTCCCACCATGGGCATGCGATGGCGGTGCTGGTGGTGTCGGGTGTCGCGCCAGAGCCCGATGCCGCCGGCCTTCCCGAGACGCTCGAGACGATCCGCCTGCACCTGGGCGCGGTGGCCGACCGCCATGCCGACGGCTGGGCGTCGCCGCCCGAGACCGACGCCGAGCGTGAATTCCTGCACGCGCTGGTCGAGCAGCTGCCGGTGGGCCTGTTCGTGTTCGACGCCGTCGAGCGCCGCATCCTCCACCTGAACCTGCGCGCCGAACAGGAACTGGGCCTGCGCCGCGACGACGTGCGCGGCAAGACCATGGCCGAGGCGTTCCCCGGCGCCCCCGCCGACCTCGGCGCCGCGGCGATGGACCGGGCGCTGGCCGAGCCCGTCTCGGTCGAGGCCGACCTGGAACTCGAAGCGGGCGACACCCGCCGCATCATCAACCTGCGCCACGTCGCGCTGCGTCGGCCCGACGGCACGCCGCGCTGGCTGATCGCACTCGCCCGCGACATCACGCTCGAGCGCCGGGCCGACCGCGACCTGCAGGAGTCCGAGCGCCGCTTCCGGGAGTTCGCCGAATCGATGGACGACGTGCTGTTCGTGACGAACACGCAGCGCACGAAGTTCCACTTCCTCTCCACCCGCGGCCGCGACGACGGCTGGGACGCGACCCGCGAAGGCCTGATCAACGGCACCCGCACCTTCCACCAGAACATGCACCCGGACGACATGGTGCTGATGCGCCAGCGCTTCGCCGCCGAGGAGCGCCTGGAACCCACCGACATCAGCTACCGCGCCGAACACCCGACCAAGGGCCTGCGCTGGCTGCGCGCGCGCACGCGCTCCCGCCGGATGCCCGACGGCGAGATCCGCGTGTACGGCCTGATCTCCGACGTGACCGACGAACGCCTGCGGCAGCTCGAACTGCAGTCCGCGCGCGACGCCGCCGAGTCGGCGAGCCAGGCCAAGAGCCAGTTCATGGCGAACATGAGCCACGAGATCCGCACGCCGATGAACGGCATCCTCGGCATGACCGAGCTGCTGCTCGGCACGGCGCTGTCGGACAAGCAGCGGCGCTTCGTGCAGGCGGTGTACCGCTCGGGCGAGTCGCTGCTCGAGATCATCAACGACATCCTCGACTTCTCGAAGATCGAGGCCGGCCGGCTCGACGTCGCCCACATCGACTTCGAGATGCGTGGCGTGGTCGAGGACACGCTGGAGCTGCTGGCGCCGCGCGCCCACGAGAAGGGCCTCGAGCTGAGCTTCCGCGAGGCCGACGGCCTGCCGTCGGTGCTCAACGGCGACCCGCTGCGGCTGCGCCAGGTGCTGACGAACCTCGTCGCCAACGCCATCAAGTTCACGGAGCAGGGCGAGGTGGCCGTGGAGGTGCGCCGCCGCCCCGGCGGTCCCGACAACCTCTTCGAGTTCATCGTGCGCGACACCGGCATCGGCATCGAGGCCGACATGCTGCCGCGCCTGTTCAGCGCCTTCATGCAGGGCAGCATGGGCATGTCCCGGCGTTACGGCGGCACGGGACTCGGGCTCACCATCAGCAAGCAGCTCGTGGAGCTGATGGGCGGGCACATCGAGGTGCAGAGCCGGCCCGGGCAGGGCTCGCAGTTCATCTTCGCGCTGCCGTTCGGTGTCGTCGAGGGCGAGGCGGCCTCGCACCATGCCGACCTGGTGAGCATGCCCGCGCTGCGCGTGCTGGTGGTCGACGACCTCGAGACCAACCGCATCGTGCTCGACAACATGCTGCGTGCCTGGGGCATGCAGGTGGTCATCGCGACCGACGGCCGCCAGGCGCTCGACATCCTGGCAGGGCACACCGCCGTCGATCCGCGCTTCGACCTCGCCCTCGTCGACATGCACATGCCCCGCGTCGACGGCCTCGGGCTCGCGCGCGCCGTGCGGGCCGACGGCCGGCACCCGGACCTCAAGCTGATCCTGCTGTCGTCCACCTCGTCGCCCGACGACGTGCGCGTGGCCTACGAATGCGGCTACGACCGCTTCCTCTCGAAGCCGGTGCGCAAGGCTGAATTGCGGCAGAGCGTGCTGGCCGTCTCGGCCGGCCGGGCCGATGCGCCCCGGTTGACGCCCCGCCTGAATGCCCACATCCTCGTCGTCGAGGACAATGTGGTGAACCAGGAGGTGATCGGGCAGATGTTGCGGGCGCTCGGTTGCCGTGTCCAGGTGTGTGCCAGCGGCCTGGCGGGGCTGCGTGCCTTGTGCGAGACCCGCTTCGACCTCGTGCTGATGGACATCCAGATGCCCGGGATGGACGGGGTCGAGGCGCTCAGCTGGTTCCGCCAGGGCAAGACCCGGAGGTTCTCGTTTGTCACACCGACGGGCACGCCGGTGATCGCGGTCACGGCCAACGCCCTGGAAGGCGACGAAGCACGCTTTCTCGGGCTGGGGTTCGATGGCTATCTGTCCAAACCGTTTCGTCAAAGTCAACTGCTCGCCATGCTGATCCAACACCTCAGACCTTCGGCTCCCGCCGAATCCGGCCCCTCGGGCGGAGGCGCCGCGCCGGCCCCCGCCGCGGCCGCGGGGACGGACGTGCTCGACGCCCAGGCCCTCGAGCGGTTGCGCGAACTCGACCCCACCGGCGAGAACCGCCTGATGGAGCGGGTGGTGTCCGCCTTCGAGACCTCGGTCGCCCGCCTGATGCCGCAGCTGCAGGAAGCGTTGCAATCGAACGAACTGGCGGGCATTCGCCACGTTTCCCACACCTTAAAATCTTCGTCAGCCAGCATGGGAGCCGTTAAGCTGTCGAAGATGTGCGCCGAAATCGAAACCATGGCCCGACAGGGTCTGTCCGATGGCATGGACGAACGAGTGGCCCAGCTCACGGCCGAGGTCGAGGTCGTCCGCGCCGCACTGAAACGCATGCTGAATGCCTGACATGACCTCCAGCGCCGCGTTGGTGGATGACGATCCGTTGGTCCAGCCGCGCGTGCTGCTGGTCGACGACGACGAAGTCAACCTCCTGCTGACCGCCATCGCGCTGCGCGAGCGAGGGTTTTCCATTACCGAAGCCACCAGTGGCGAGCGGGCCATCCAGCTCCTCGCCGACTGGCTGCCCGACGTCGTCGTGCTCGACGCCCTGATGCCGGGCCTCGACGGCTTCCAGACCTGCCACGAACTGCGCAACCTGCCGGGCTTCGAGTCCCTGCCGGTGCTGATGCTCACGGGCCTCGACGACGACGCCTCCATCACCCGCGCGTACGAGGCCGGCGCCACCGACTTCTTCGTCAAGTCCACCCAGTGGAGCCTGCTGGCCGGGCGCCTGCGCTACCTGCTGCGCTCGTCGCGCACCCGCCTCGAACTGGAACGCAGCAAGAGCAAGCTCGCCCGCGCCCAGGACCTGGCGCGCATGGGCAGCTTCGACTGGCGCCGCGGGCAGGGCAGCCCCATCTTCTCGCTGGAAGGCCTGCGCGTCTTCGGCATGGGCGCCGGCGACTCGCCGAGCATGCGCGAGGTGCTGCGCATGATCCCGCCCGACGACCGCGACGGCTTCATGATGGTGGTGCACGAGGTGCTGCGGCACAGCTCGGTGCTGGCGACCGACATCCCGGTCACGCTGCCCGACGGCCGGCAGCAGCGCATCATCCACGTCGAGGCCGAGCCCGAGTTCAACGAACACGGGAACATGTCGGGCTACACCGGCATCGTGCAGGACGTGACCGACCGGCGCATGGCCGAAGACAAGATCCGGCACCTCGCGAACTTCGACGCGCTCACCGGCCTGCCCAACCGCCGCCAGCTGATCTGGCGCGCCGAGCGGGCCCTCGAACACGCACGCCGCCTGAACCACCCGGTCGCGCTGCTGCTGATCGACCTGGACCGCTTCAAGATCATCAACGACACCCTGGGCCACGGCGCCGGCGACGAACTGCTGATGGAAGTGTCGCGCCGCCTGCGCTCGTGCGTGCGCCACTCCGACCAGGTGATGGAAAGCTCCATCGAGGCCATGGGCTCGCGGTCGCACCGCACGCTCGAGGCCGTGGGCCGGCTGGGCGGCGACGAGTTCGTGGCGCTGCTGCCCGAGGTCACCGACGAGACCGACGCCGAACGCGTGGCCGACCGCATCCTCGACGTGATGCGCGAACCCATCTTCGTGGGCGGCCAGGAGTGTTTCGTCACGGCCAGCGTGGGCATCGCGATGTTCCCGCGCGACGGCAACTCCGTCGCCGACCTGATGCGCAACTCCGACGTGGCGATGTACTCGGTCAAGGCCCAGGGGCGCAACGCGGCGCTGCTGTACCGCCCGGCGCTGGCCGGCAAGGGCCGCGAGAAGCTCGAACTCGAAAGCGCGCTGCACAAGGCCATCGAACGCAACGAGATGGTGCTGCACTACCAGCCCAAGATCGACGTGCGCGGCGCCCGCATGGTGGGCGTCGAGGCGCTGATGCGCTGGCAGCGCGGCAACACGCTGGTGCCCCCGGGCGACTTCATCCCGCTCGCCGAGGAAACCGGCCTCATCATTCCGTTGAGCGAATGGGCCATCCGCGAGGCCGCCCGCCAGGCCCGCATCTGGCAGGACAACTTCGGGTTCTCCGACTCCATCGCGGTCAACCTGCCCAACCGGCTGTTCGAGCGCACCGACCTCGTCGAGAACATCCACCAGGCCGTGACCACGTACGGCGTGCCGCACCGCGTGATCGAACTCGAGATCACCGAGACGGGCCTGATGAAGGACCTGCAGAACGTCATCCCGTCGCTGCACCGACTGAACGAGATCGGCGTCGAGATCTCCATCGACGACTTCGGCACCGGCTATTCGTCGCTCGCGTACCTCACCACGCTGCCCATCAGCGAGCTCAAGATCGACCGCTCCTTCGTGCGCGACCTCGGCATGACGCCGCAGAGCTCGGCCGTGGTCACCGCCATCATCGCGCTCGCCCGCTCGCTCGGCCTGCGCGTGATCGCCGAGGGGGTCGAGAACATGCGCCAGATGGAAGTGCTGCACCGCCTCGGCTGCGGGGTGATGCAGGGCTTCCTGTTCAGCAAGGCCCAGCCGCCCGACGTGCTCGAGCAGTGGTTGCAGCAGACCGTGCTGCCGCGCAAGGCGCCCTGGATCGTCAACGTGGACGAGGCCGAGGCGGCCGACGCCCTTCGCTCGATCGCGGAGGCCCGCAGCGCCCGTTTCAACAATCCACCCGGCTGATCTCGTCCCCTCGCGACAACGCCCCGTTCCACCCGCGCCCCGCGCGCTCCTGCGACACCTCCCGCCCCGATGGACTCGACCCGCGCAGCCTCCCCGCGAGCCGCACAACCCGATGCCCCGCAACTGGCCAAGGCCGCGTTGCGCCGCCTGGCCCTCGAGAAGCTCGAACCCACCCCCGAGAACTACGCCCGGGCCTACCAGCTGGAAGCCGGCGGCGCCGCCCCGGCCGTGCTGCCCGTCGCGGCCCTGCCGGTGGTCGACGCGCTGCTCGCCCGGGCGCTGCCCGCGAGCGAGGCCGAGACCCGCGGCGAACTCAAGAACGCCCTCCAGCACGGCCTGTGGGAAGACGCCGAACGCCTCGTGGGCCAGCAGCCCGGCCTGCCGCAGCAGGGCGCCGCGCTCGCCGACCTGATCGACCGCATCGTGCGCGGCATCCAGCAGGGCGGCCGCCAGTGGACCAGCGCCCGCAAGAAGGACAGCCTCGCCCGCGTGCTGTCGAGCACCCGCAGCGACCCGCGCCGGCTGCAGCAGCGCCTCGGCCAGCTGGTGATCGGCTGGGAGACCGACACGCCGGACGAGAACGTCGAGACCGACGCGGCCCCGCTGGACGACCACCCGCGCACCGTGCCGTCGCAGCTCGACGCGCCGGCGTTCGAACCCATCCGCCTCGGCGGCGATGAGGTCGCCGACGACACCGCCCCCATCTGGCAGCGCCTCGTCGGCAGCCTCGGCGGCAGCGTGCTGCAGGCCCTGCCGCCCCCGCCGGCGCCCAGCACCGAGTTGTCCGAGGAACTGCTGCAGCTCACCGGCCGCATCTTCGAGCAGGGCCCCACGCCCGCGCAGTCCGACGCGATGGACCAGCTGTGCGCGCGCGCCAACCGCGTGCTCCAGCACCGCCACCACCTGATCGACCAGCTCTCGGGCCTGTGCAAGCAGCTCACGTCGAGCCTCGCCGAACTCGCCGAGGACGACAGCTGGGCCCAGGGCCAGGTCGACGCGATGACCCAGGAGATCGAGTTCGGCCTCACCGCGCGCAGCATCCGCTCGGTGAGCGAGATGCTCGACAACACCCGCGAACGCCAGCAGGCGCTGCGCGTGGAACGCGGCCAGGCACGCGACGCGCTGAAGGCGCTCATCAACCAGATGCTCAGCGAACTGGGCGAACTGGGCTCGCAGACCGGCCGCTTCCACGAAAGCCTCGGCAAGTACGCCGGCGTGATCGAGAAGGCCGACTCGCTGGAGAGCCTCGCGGGTGTGGTGCGCGAGATGGTCTCCGAGAGCCGCACCGTGCAGACCCTCGTGCAGCAGGCCCAGGGCCGGCTGCAGTACGAGCACGCACGCGCCACCGGCCTGTCCGAGCGGGTGGTGGAACTCGAGACCGAGCTGCGCCGCCTGTCGCAGGAGGTCTCCACCGACCAGCTCACGCAGATCGCCAACCGCCGCGGCCTGATGCAGGCCTTCGACGCCGAACGCGCGCGCCTCGAACGCTCGGGCGCGCCGCTGTCCATCGGCCTGCTCGACGTCGACAACTTCAAGCGCCTGAACGACGACCTGGGCCACGCCGCCGGCGACATGGCCCTGAAGTCGCTCGCCGCCGCCGTGAGCAAGGCCCTGCGCCCCACCGACCTCGTCGCGCGCTACGGCGGCGAGGAGTTCGTCGTGCTGCTGCCCGACACCCCGCTCGACGAAGGCGAACAGATCCTCACCCGCCTGCAGCGTTCGCTGACCGGCAGCCTGTTCATGCACGAGTCCAAGCAGGTGTTCGTCACCTTCTCGGCCGGCGTGACGGCCTACCGCGTGGGCGAGCGCATCGAGGTGGCGCTGGAGCGGGCCGACGAGGCGCTGTACGAGGCGAAGCGGACGGGGAAGAACAAGACCTGCGTGGGGTGATCGGGCGTCGATCACGCCTCGTCCTTGCGCGGTCATCCCGGCGAACGCCCATTGCTGTCCGGGGAAAAACGAGATGCACTCAAAACACTCGTCATCCGGGCGCAGGCCGGGACCTTGGGCCTGGCCCGAGGCGCGGATGGCCATGCTCGGTCAGGCCGTGCCGGCTGCGCGCGCCACCGTTCCCCTCGTGAGTGAGACCGCGCCGGGATTTCGCCCCGGCGGGCGAGTCACTTATTTGCTGGTGCAAACAAGTAACCAACAAAGCACCTGAACACCAGCTTCGGCTTATTCGGCTCTGCTGCTCCTGCTCCGCGGGACTCGCGCGGCGGAGGCCGAGGACTCGATGACGCCAGGACTTCTCGCCAGGCTCGGACTCGCGGGGTCTGCCTTCGTGAGCGCTCGGTTCAATCGAGCCACTCGCGTCGTTCCGCACAGGGCGGAACATCCGGCTGAGCGCAGGCTTGGACGCCTGCGCGCGATGGCATCGGGTTCTGCGATGACGCGGTGTTCGCGCGCCAGGCCCCGGGCCCCGGCCTGCGCCGGGGTGACATCTTGTTTTTTGCGATGCGGCTGCCTGATCCGCAACCCGGGGTCGGTGCGACGGACGCGGTGAAGCCAGGCCCCCCGCGCGTCCGTGCTGCCTGAAGCGAAGGCTCAGGCAGCGGCCGGTGCCGGGTTCGGGAACACCACCTTGCGGGGCTGGGTGCCGTCGGCCTTGCGGCGCTTCCGGCCGCTGGCGGTCTTGCGCACCTGGGTGGCGGCGATGGTTCGCTTGCCGACGCGCTTCTTCTTGGCGAGTGCCATGTTCGATCCTTTCGAGTGAAAACGTCGAGCATACCCCGAGGCAAGACCGAGTGGCCGCGGAGGAATTGCGCCGCGGTGTCAGGCGACGAGCTCGAACGCCTTCTCGCCCACGGTCACGCCGTTGACCCTGACCTGCACCGCATGCGGGCCCGGGTACAGCACCCGGGTCGTGCGCGGCACGAAGTCGCGGCGGAAGCGCACGGGGCAGGTCTCGCCCGGCGCGATGGTCACCGTGGTGCCCTTGAACACCTTCCAGCGCTCGGCGCCGCGGGCGCTGGCGTAGCGCACGGCGAAGTCGACGCACGCGGTCACCGGGGCATCGCCTTCGGCGTGCAGGTCGGCCGTGAGTTCGAGGTCGCCGCCGAGGGGCACGGCCTTCGCGCTCAGGCGCAGCCGGCGCAGGCCCACCGTGGCGTGCACGTCGAAGCCCAGTAGCTTCAGCGCCTCCGGATGCCCTTTCTTGACGAGCGTGCGCACCGCGTGCCGTACCGCGCCGCGGCCGGCCTCGCCGTGGCCGCGGGCCCAGCGAGCCGCGTGGGCCAGCGCGAGGTCGGGGTCGAGGCGGCTCACGTCGTTCAGGTGGTTCGCGGCCGAGCGGCGCACGACCTCCGACGGGTCGGCCGCGAGCGGCTCGATCAGCGCGAGGGCGCGTTCGGGGTGCTGCTTCAGCGCGGTCACGTGGCGGCCCCAGGGCAGCAGCGGCCGCGTGCCTTCGCTCGCGAGGCGCCGCACCCGGGCGTCGCCGTCGGTCACCCAGCGGGTGACATGTTCGAAGGTCAGGTCGAGGTGGTCGGCGAGGAACGGGCGGATCGCGAACTCGGCGGTGAAGTGGCGCGTGAGACTGGCGAGCGCCGGCAGCGCGAGGCCCGGCGTGGCGAGCCCGGCGATCGACACCCACTCGAGGAACGGGGCGAGCCGGAAGGCCGAAATGCCTTCGCCCTCGACCCATTCCTCCGGCGGCTCCCCGAGGGCCTGTTCGACGAGGGCATGGGCCTGTGCGAAGTCGGCCGGCAGGGTGGCGGCCAGGGCCTCGGCCACGCGGCGCACGCGGGCCATCAGGCTCAGGTCGTCGAAGCCGTCGCGCACGATCTTGCGGAAGCGTTTCGTGTCGAAGCCGGGGTGGGTGGCGGCGACGGTGCGTGCGGTCCAGTCGACCGTGGCCTGGGCGAAGCCGTCCTTCAGCGCGGGGGCGGGGGTGGGGTCCATCCCCCGCATCATGCGGCAGGCCGCTGACAGCGCCTGTCAGTGCGATCGGTGCGTCAGGCCGAGTAGCCGCCATCGGCGGTGATCGACGCGCCGGTCACGAACGCGGCTTCCTCGCGGCACAGCCAGGCCACCAGCGCGCCGATCTCGCGGTCGTGGCCCAGGCGGCCGATGGGCACCATCGGGCGGATCATCTCGTGCACGTCGGGAGAGACGATCTCCGTGACGGTGGGCCCGGGCTGCACGTTGTTGACCGTGATGCCGCGCGGGCCCAGGTCGTGGGCGAGGCCGCGCGTGAACGACGCGACCGCGCCCTTGGTCAGTGCATAGACCGAGCTGCCGGGGAAGCGCACGACGTCGCCCACCATGCTGCCGATCGTGACGATGCGGCCGCCCGGACCCATGTGGGCGAGGGCGGCCTGGATGCCGACGAACACCGCGCGCACGTTGACGTCGAGCATGCGGTCGAAGTCGGCCTGCGGGTAGGTGGCCACGTCGCCGCCCTTGAGGATGCCGGCGCTGTTGACGAGGATGTCGATGCCGCCGAGCTGTTCGGCGGCCCGCGAGATCGCGGCGCGCAGCGCGGCCGGGTCGCCGCTGTCGGCCTGCACGGCGATGGCGCGGCCGTCGAGCTCGGTGGCCAGGGCGTGCGCCCGGTCCGCGGAGGCGGCGTAGGTGAAGACGACCTGGGCACCGTCGGCGACGAGGCGGCGCACGATGGCGGCGCCGATGCCACGGGAACCGCCGGTGACGACGGCGCGGCGATGGGCGAGGGGCAGGGACATGGAAAACTCCTTTACTGGAACGAATGATCCAGAATTGATGAAAAAAAGGGGTGGGTACACCCAAAAAAAGGGGCGGACACACCCCTCAGCGAAAACTCCGCAGCGCCATGCGGGCGATGGCGCGCAGCAGGTCGGCGGACGCGCCCTGGCGGGCCGCCACCTTGAGACCGGTGAGCGTGGACAGGATGAAGGGGCCGGCCGTGGCCACGTCGAGGTCCTTGGCGAAGGCCCCCGATGCGACGGCCTCCGCCACGCGGCGTTCGACGGCGCCCGTCAGCAGCCGGCCCATGGCCTCGGTGAGGGTCACGATCTCGGCTTCGCTGCGGCCGAACTCGCAGATGGCCGCGACGCCCAGGCACGCGGGTTCGGGGTCGTCGAGGGCCCGCTGGATGGCGTGTTCGAGCAGCGCCTCGAGGCCCGCCTCGCCGGTGGGCGCGCGCTCGAGCGCCACGAGCTGCGCGCCGATGCTGTCCGACGAATAACGCTGCAGGGCCTCGAGGTAGAGGCGCCACTTGTCCCCGAAGGTGTCGTAGAGGCTCTGCCGGCGGATGTTCATGGCCGACAGCAGCGTCTCCATCGAGGTGCCGTCGTAACCGTGCTGGGCGAACGTGGCGATGGCCTGGTTCAGCGCCACGTCGCGATCGAATTCCTTGGTGCGTGCCATGGAGGCACTCTAGCATATCTGGAATGATCGATCTGGAATCGTGGGGTCTTTGGACGGAGGGCCCGTGCCGTCGAGGGGCCGCGTCAGAACGTGATCTTCACCGACGGCGAACTGCGCTTCGCCTCGCCATGGAACACCGCCTCGACGTTGTTGCCGTCCGGGTCCAGCACGAAGGCGGCGTAGTAGCCGGGGTGGTACGGGCGCTCGCCCGGCTTGCCGTTGTCCTTGCCGCCGCTCTCCAGCGCGGCCTTGTGGAAGGCGTCGACCGTGGCGCGGTCCTTGGCCTGGAACGCGAGGTGGACGCGGCCCGTGAGGTGGCCCTGGGCGGCCTGGCTGGTGGCCGTCGACACGAACAGCTCGTCGGCCCAGAAGTACTCCTCCGCCGCGCCGCCGATCGGGATGTCGAGCGTCTTGAACACGGCCTCGTAGAACCGGCGGCTCGCGGGCAGGTCGCGCACGACGAGCTGGAGGTGGTCGATCAGGCGGCCTCGGTGCAGTTCCTGGGTTTCCATGCGGGCTCCTTGGGTTGGGTGGACGAGGGCGGATCGTAGTCAGCGCGAAGTCGCAACGATCCGGTCAGGGTGATCGCGCATCGCCGCCAGTTCGAGGGCGTTCGCGAGCGCGAAGCCGCCGGCGGTGTTGTCGAAGATGCACCAGCGGTCCGCGCCGTCCGGCCACGCAGCGAGTTCCTGCGCGCGGGCTTGCAGCCACGAGGTTTCGTAGCGCGACCAGTACATGCGGGGCGAGCCGTGCCACCGGTGGTACAGCACCGCGCCGCGGCCATCGCCCCGTTCCCCGAGCCAGCCGCCGGGGCGCTCCGCCTCGGGCGATCGCGCGGGGTCGGCCGCCGCGCGCGCGACCCGGAGTCGCGCCAGAACCCGGTCGGCGGAGGGCGTGAACCAGCTCGCATGCCGCGGCTCGCACACCACGGCGCCGTCGAACAGCTCGGCGAGCAAGCCGAAGAACGTGCGCACGACCCTCGCCTCGAACGCGAACGAGCCCGGCAGTTGCACGAGCAGCACGGCCAGGCGGTCACCCAGGCCGGACACCTCGGCGAGGAAGCGCCGCAGCGGCTCGCGCGCCCGGCGAAGCCGCGCATCGTGCGTGATCGCACGCGGCACCTTCACCGCGAAGCGGAACCCCGGCGGTGTCATCGCGGCCCAGCGTGCGTACACCTCGGTGCGGTGAGGGCGGTAGAAGGACGTGTTGATCTCGGCGCAGCCCAGCACGCGCGCGTAGCGCTGCAGGTGCTGGCCCTCGCTCGGGAAGGCGTCTGCCACGTTGCGGGGGATCGACCAGCCGGCGGTGCCGATGTGCATGGGGACATCCGGAAGTGCGGGTGTCCCGATCAGGCAAGCGAGGTGCCTGCGCCATGTGGTGGAAGGCGTGGGATTCGAACCCACGGAGGGCGTAAACCCTCGGCAGTTTTCAAGACTGCTGCCTTAAACCGCTCGGCCAGCCTTCCGGACCCGGGAGTGTAACGCGACCCCCGCCGGGGAAACCCTAGCGTATTCGTGCGGACTGTCGCTTCGCTCCCCGAAGGTCCAAGATGACGAGATCGCAACCGAGGAGTTCACCGTGAGCGTTTCCATTGTGGGCTGGGCCCACCTGCCGTTCGGCCGCCTGGACGGCCTCTCGCTCGAAGACCTGATCGTGCGTGCCGCGCGCGAGGCGATGGACCATGCCGGGGTGCCGGCCGACCAGGTCGATGGGATCTGGCTCGGCAACCTCAACGGCGGGTTCACACCGGACATCTTCGCGTCGTCGCTGGCGCTGCACGCCGACCCGGCGCTGCGCTGGAAGCCGGCGGTGCGGCTCGAGAACGCCTGTGCCTCGGGCTCGGCCGCGGTGTACGGGGCGTGCGACGCCATCGAGGCGGGGCGTGCCCGCGTGGCACTCGTGGTCGGCGCCGAGAAGATGACGGCCGTGAGCGGCGCCGACGTGACACGCATCCTCGGCCAGTGCGCCTGGTCGGGCGAGGAGGGCAACCCGCCCGGTGGCTTCCCGGGCATCTTCGGCGAGATCGCCAAGTCGTACTTCGCGGAGTTCGGCGACCACTCGGCCACGCTCGCCCGCATCGCCGCGAAGAACCACGCCAACGGCGTCGCGAACCCGTGGGCCCACATGCGGCGCGACCTCGGCTTCGAGTTCTGCAACACGGTGAGCGACAAGAACCCGATGATCGCGGCGCCGCTGCGCAAGACCGACTGCTCGCTGGTCTCCGACGGGGCCGCCGCGCTCGTGATTGTGGACGACGGCCGCGCGGCCGAGTTCCCGCGCGCGGTGGCCGTGCGCGCCCGCGCGCAGGTCAACGACTGGCTCCCGCTCGGCGCGCGAAAGGCCGCGAGCTTCGAGGGCCCGCGCCGCGCCTGGACGCAGTCGCTGCAGGCGGCGGGCTGCACCGTCAACGACCTGTCGCTCGCCGAGGTGCACGACTGCTTCACCATCGCCGAGCTGCTGAGCTACGAGGCCATGGGCCTCGCCGCGCCGGGGCAGGGGCACCGGCTGCTGGAAGAGGGCGTGGTGATGCGCGGCGGGCGCCTGCCCGTCAACGCATCGGGCGGGCTGAAGGCCAAGGGCCACCCGATCGGCGCGACCGGCGTGTCGATGCACGCGGTGTCGGCCATGCAGCTGTGCGGCGAGGCGGGCGACATGCAGGTGCCGGGCGCCACGCTCGCCGGCGTGTTCAACATGGGGGGCGCCGCGGTCGCCAACTACGTCAGCATCCTCGAGCGCACCCGCTGACTCACATTTCCAGCTTCGCCTTCTTCGCGACCTCGCCCCACTTCGTGATCTCGGCACGCTGGAACGCGCCGAGTTGCGCCGGGGTCATCGGGGTGTACTCGACGCCCATCGCCTGCAGTCGGGCGGCGATGCCGGTCTCGGCGGCCATCTTCGTGAACTCCTCGTTGAGGCGCGCGAGGATCGGCGCCGGCGTGGAGGCGGGCGCGAAGAAGGCTTGCCACGAACTGACGTCGAAGCCCTTCAGGCCCGACTCGGCGAGCGTGGGCACGTCGGGCAGGGCCTTCGCGCGCTTGCCGGAGGTCACGGCCAGCGCCCGCACCTTGCCCGTGCGGATGTGGGGCAGGGCCACCAGGGCGGTGTCGAAGCTCATCGGGATCTGGTTCGCGATCAGGTCCTGCATCGACGGGCCGCTGCCCTTGTAGGGCACGTGCGTGATGTCGACGCCGGCCTCGATCTTGAACTTCTCGCCCGACAGGTGCTGCGAGCTGCCGGCGCCGGCGGTGCCGAACGACAGCGAGCCGGGCTTGGCCTTCGCGACGGCGACGAGGTCCTTCACGCTCTTCATCGGCTGCTCGGCGTTGACGAGCAGCACGTTCGGCACGTTGCCGATGAAGAACACCGGCGCGAAGTCCTTCGTCGCGTCGTAGGGCACCTTGCGCTGCAGCGCCGGGATGATGGCGTGCGACGAGATCGTGCCGAGCACGATGGTGTAGCCGTCACCCGGCGACTTCGCGGCCGCGTCGGCGCCGATCATGCCGCCCGCGCCCGCGCGGTTCTCGACGATGACCGTCTGCTTGACCGCCTCGCCCAGGCGCTGGCCCAGCAGGCGCGCGAGCGCGTCGGACGTTCCCCCCGCGGCGAACGGCACGATGATCTTGATGGGCTGCTGCTTCGGCCACGGCTCGCCCTGCTGGGCGTGCACGGTGGTGAAGGGCAGGGCGGCGGCGGCGAGCGCCAGGAGCGTGCGGCGATGGAACTTCATGGGAACCTCCTCGGGACGTTGGGGCGGTCGGTCAGGGCAGGTCGACGATCTCGACCCAGTTGGGGTTCTTGCCCACCGCGAGCCGCGCCGGGGCGCCGAGCGCGCCGGTGGCCGGGTCGATGGGGTGCACCGACACGCTGTGCGACTCCTGGCCGGCGGCCACGAGGAAGCGGCCCGACGAGTCGATCGCGAAGCCGCGCGGCGAGGCCTCGGTGGGCGTGGTGCCCAGCGGCTGCAGCAGGCCGGTGTCGGCCGCCACGCGGAACGCGGAGATCGTGCTCGACGTGCGTTCGGACGCGTAGAGGAACTTGCCGTCCGGCGTGAGGTGCAGGTCGGCGGCCCAGGGCTTGCCGGTGAAGCCCGCGGGCAGCGTGGTGGTGCGCTGCAGTTCCTTCAGCGTGCCCTTCGCGGCGTCCCACGCGTAGACGTAGAGCGAGGCGTCGACTTCGTTGACGAGGTAGACGTGGCGCTGGGCCGTGTCCCACACGAAGTGGCGCGCGCCGGACTTCGGCGCGTTCGTCACCCGGGCCGGGTCGTTCGCGGTGAGGCGGCCGGTCGCCGGGTCGAACTTCCACACGGCGACGTGGTCGCCGCCGAGGCTCGTCGACACCACGAGGCGGTTCGTCGCGTCGGCGTGGATCGCGTGGGCGTTCGGCTCCATCGGGATCAGCTGCTGGATCGCGCCGACCTTGCCTTGCGCGTCGATGCTGTTGACGGTGATCTTGTGGCCCGGGTACGAGGCAGCGAACAGCCAGCGGCCCGTCGCGTCCACGTCGATGTTGGCCATGCTGTCGGCGAGCGGGGCTTCGCCCAGTTTCGCGAGCTTGCCGGTGGCCGGGTCGATGGACAGGCTCACCACGCGGAAGGGCTGCGAACGCAGCGCGGCGTGGAGCACGCGCTTGTCGGGGCTGACCGCCAGCGGCATCACGGTGCCGCCCACGGCCACGGTGTCGACGGGCTCGAGCCGCCCGGCGCTGCGGTCCAGCTTCAGCACCGAGATCTCCTGGCTGTCGGCGTTGGAGACGTAGACGAAGGTGGCGGCGGTGGCCGGCAGGGCGGCGGTGACGCAGAGGGCCGCGGCGAGGCGGCGGAGGGAAAAGCGCATGACCGAAACTCCGATTCGGGGGTTGTTGTAGGTTGTCGGACAACATTCGGCAGAATCTGCCGATGGCCCCATCCGGTCAACTCGGGTGAATCCCGTGATCGTGGTTTCACGTACAAGCCACTGGGGATTCAGCCATTGGTAAGCGCATGTTCCGCTGCGGACCGCCCTCCGTGTTTGCCCTAGGTGCATGTGGCGGCGCCGCCGCTAATCTGCCGGAACAGATACGTTGTCGTACAACATGGATCGATGGTCGAACCATGAACGGCACACCCGATCCCCGGAAGGTTTCCCCATGACCCGCTTCAACTCCGGCCGCCGCGACACGCTGCGCGCGCTGGCTGCCGCCCCCGTCCTGTCCTCGCTCGGCGCCACCGCGGCGTGGGCGGCCGATCCCGCCGTGCCGTCGCTCGCGGGGTCGCCCATCAAGATCATCGTCCCGTACACACCGGGCGGTTCGTCGGACATCATCGCCCGCGCCATCTCCAACCCGTTGTCGGAAGCGCTCGGCACGAACGTGATCGTCGAGAACAAGGTGGGTGCCAACGGCAACATCGGCGCCGACTTCGTGGCCAAGTCGCCGGCCGACGGCCACACGCTGCTGCTGTGCGACGTGCGGGCGCTGGCGATCAGCCCGTCGCTTTACAAGCTGCCGTTCGACCTCGGCAAGAACCTGCAGGGCGTGGCGATGCTCGCGTACTCGCCGCACCTGGTCGTGGTGCATCCGTCGGTGCCGGCGAACACGCTGCCCGAACTGATCGCGCTGTCGAAGAAGAAGCCGCTGAACTTCGCCGTCACGGCGATGGGCAGCACGGCGCACCTCACGGGCAAGCTGCTCGAGGAGAAGACCGGCGGCAAGTGGGACTACGTGCCGTACAAGGGCGGCTCGCAGGCCATCAACGACACCATCGCCGGCCAGACCGACATGCTCGTCAACGGCATGCTGGCCACGCTGCCGTTCGTGCAGGCCAAGCGCCTGAAGGTGATCGCGGTGTCGAAGCCCACGCGCGTGGCGCTGCTGCCCAACGTGCCCACCATCGCCGAGACCATCCCCGGCTTCGAGTCGGGCACGTGGCAGGGCGTGATGGCTCCGGCCGGCATGCCGCCGGCCGTGCTGCAGCGCATCTCGAGCGAGCTGCTCCGCATCATCCGCCTGCCGGCGGTGCGCGAGATGCTGGTGGGCCAGGGCGCCGAGGTGTCGACGATGAACGTGCCGGAGATGGGCAAGTTCATCGACAACGAGCGCAAGACCTGGGATGCGCTGGTCAAGCGCACGGGCCTGAAGATCGAGTAAGGCCCTGCAGGGTCATCCCGGCGAACGCCGGGATCCACCGCGGCCGCAGCGCGCCGGCCGGCGGTGGGCCCCGATGTCCATCGGGGTGACCACCACCGCGTGTGTCAGGCAGTCTTCAGCACGATCCGCTTGATCTCCGGCACGATGAACAGGTACGCCACCACGGTGACCAGCGCGTTCAGCCCGACGAAGAGCAGCGCGCCGTTGAACGAGCCCGTGGTCTTCAGGATGTAGCCGATGACGATGGGCGTCACGATGCCCGCGGCGTTGCCGAACATGTTGAACAGGCTGCCGGACAGGCCGATGATCTCCTTCGGCGCCGTGTCCGCCACCACCGCCCAGCCCAGCGCGCCGATGCCCTTGCCGAAGAAGGCGAGTGCCATCAGGCCCACGACGAGCCACTCGCTGTCGACGTAGTTGCAGAAGATCATCGACACCGACAGCAGCATGCCCGCCACGATCGGCGTCTTGCGTGCCACGGTCAGGCTGTGCCCGCGGCGGATCATCCAGTCGGAGATCACGCCACCCAGCACGCCGCCGAGGAAGCCGCACAGCGCGGGCAGCGAGGCCATGAAGCCCGCCTTCAGGATCGACATGTGGCGCTCCTGCACCAGGTACACCGGGAACCAGGTCAGGAAGAAGTACGTGAGCACGTTGATGGAGAACTGGCCCAGGTAGACGCCGACCATCATGCGGTCGGTGAGCAGCTGGCGCAGGTGGGCGCGCGTGTCCTGCTTCGACTTCGCGTCGCCACGCGCCTCCTCGCCTTCGCCCATGTGCACGAGGCCGCCGCCGTCGGCGATGTGGGCGAGTTCCGCGGCATTGACCGACGGATGTTTCGCCGGGCTGCGGATCACCTTGAGCCAGAGAGCCGCCAGGCCGATGCCGAGCGCGCCCATCCAGAGGTACACGTGGTGCCAGCCCATCCAGTGGGTGAGCCCGGCCATCAGCGGCGTGAACACGACGGCGGCGAAGTACTGGGCAGAGTTGAAGATGGCCGAGGCCGTGCCGCGCTCCGTCGTGGGGAACCAGCTCGCGACCACCTTGGCGTTGGCGGGGAAGGCCGGTGACTCGGCCAGGCCCACGCAGAAGCGCAGCACGAACAGCGAGACCACGACGCTCACCACGCTCGCGTACAGGCCCACCGTGGCCTGCAGCGCGGTGAACACCGACCACAGGAAGATGCTCGCGGCATAGACGCGGCGCGCGCCGAAGCGGTCGAGCAGCCAGCCGCCCGGGATCTGCGCGGCGACGTAGGCCCAGCTGAACGCCGAGAAGATGTAGCCCATCTGCACGGCGTCGAACCCGAACTCGCCGCGCAGCGCGGGGCCGGTGATCGACAGCGTCGCGCGGTCGGCGTAGTTGATGGTCGTGATGATGAACAGCAGCGCGAGGATGCCGTAACGGACCCGGGTGGCTTGCCGGGTCGCGGGCACGGCCTGGGACAGGCTGGCCGCGTGGGAGGTGGACGTCATGGGGGAGGGCTCCGCGAACTGAGGTCTGGATGTCGGACGACTGGTAAGACGTCGTACAACGATGGACTCATGTTCGGCGCCAGGCTTTGCCCCGTCAACCGTAAAAACCGAGGGTTTACTCTTAAGGAAACGCTTCTTTACGCGAGCGATGAACGCGGGTTTACCCGTGATTCAAGCGCCGAGCTTGTCAGACAAGTTGGCCGTGTCAGCCTGGCCCGTTCGCACACATCAGCGCCCGCATCAGCAGCAGCTTGCGTTCGCGCTCGTTGCGGGCGAGGGCCGCGGCGCGCTTGAAGGCGTCGCCTGCCTCGGCCTTGCGGCCGAGCTTCACGAGCAGGTCGCCCTCCACCGCGGGCAGCAGGTGGTAGCCCTGCAGCGCGGGTTCGTCGCGCAACGTGGCGACGCGGGCGAGGCCCACGGCGGGGCCGTAGGCCATCGACTCGGCCACCGCGCGGTTCAGTTCGACGATGGGCGAGGGTGTCACCTCGGCCAGGCGCGCGTACAGCGCGGCGATGCGGGGCCAGTCCGTCGCGTCCGCGGTGCGGGCCCGCGCGTGGCAGGCCGCGATGGCGGCTTGCAGCGCGTACGGGCCCTCGGCGCCGCCGAGCGCTTCCGCCTGGTCGAGGGCCGCGAGGCCCCGGCGGATCAGCAGGGGGTCCCAGCGGGCGCGGTTCTGGTCCAGCAGCAGCACGGGCTCGCCGTCCGCGTTCACGCGGGCGGCCGCGCGCGAGGCCTGGATCTCCATCAGCGCGACGAGCCCGTGCACCTCGGGCTCGGCGGGCACCAGGCCTGCGAGGATGCGGCCCAGGCGCAGCGCCTCGTCGCACAGTGCGGGCCGCATCCAGTCCTGCCCCGCGGTGGCCGAGTAGCCTTCGTTGAACACGAGGTAGATGACCTCGAGCACCGAGGCCAGCCGCTCCGGAAGCTCGTGCGCCCGCGGCGCCTCGAACGGCACGTTCGCGTTCGACAGCGTGCGCTTGGCCCGCACGATGCGCTGCGCGATGGTGGCCTCGGGCACGAGGAACGAGCGGGCGATCTCGTCGGTGGTGAGGCCGCCCAGCATCCGCAGCGTCAGCGCCACGCGGGCCTCGGGCGACAGCACCGGGTGGCAGGCGATGAAGACGAGGCGCAGCAGGTCGTCGCCCACGTCGTCGTCGAGGGCCGCGTCCACGGCCTCGGCATGGTCGGCCGCGCGCATCGCGTGGGCGGTGTCGATCTCGTGGCTGATCTCGCCTTCCTTGGCCGCGTGCAGCTTGCGCCGGCGCAGCAGGTCGAGGGCGCGGTGCTTGGCCGTGGTCATCAGCCAGGCGGCGGGGTTGTCGGGCAGGCCGTCGCGCGGCCACTGCTCCAGCGCGGCGAGCAAGGCATCCTGCGCCAGTTCCTCGGCCACGCCCACGTCGCGGGTCATCCGCGCGAGCGCGCCGATCACCTTGGCCGACTCGATGCGCCAGACGGCGTTGATGGTGCGGTGGGTGTCGGCGACCGTCATCGGGTTCAGTCGAGCACCGGGCGCACCTCGACCTCGGGGCGGTCCATCGCGTAGGGGTAGCGGCGCACCCAGGCGACGACCTCGTCGATCGAGTCGGCCTGCACGAGCCAGAAGCCCGCGACCAGTTCCTTGGCCTCGGTGAACGGCCCGTCCACCACTCGCGCGCGGCCCGACTGGACCGTCACCCGCACGCCGTTCGCGGTGGACCGCAGCCCGTCGGCCGCGAGCAGCATGCCGTCGCGCACGGCCTCGTCGTTGCGCCGGCCCATGCGCTCGAGGCGTTCGGCGGGTGGCGCACGTTCGGCCTCGGTGTCGGCATCGGCGCGCACGACCACGAGGAATCGGGGACGCGAGGCCTTCGCACCGGGCTCGACCCCGTCGAGGCCGGCTGCGCAGCCGGTCTCGCGCAATTCGAACGCGGCGCCCTCGGGCTGCAGCGAGAGCCACGCGACCGCGTCCGCGCGGGACGGCGCCTCGATCACCGCGATGCCGGTCAGCGCGGGTCCGTCGCGCAGGATCGAGCCGGCCTCCTCGCGTGTGCCCGCGCCGGTGAAGACGATGCGCACGGCCTCGGCCGGGGACGCGAGGTCGGCCGACTCATGGATGGTGACGGCGGGCGATGGCGAGAGGGCGGGGGCCGGGCCGGCCGGACCGCCGGCGTCGGCCTGCCGCAGGATCACGAATCTCATCCGTTGCAGTCCTGGGGAAGGGTTGGGACTGCAAGGATAGTTCAACGCCGCACGGGCAGCATCGACCGCAGCCGCTCGTCGCGCAGCCAGAGCCCGCCCCAGGCGAGCAGGCCGATGTACACGCCGAACAGCAGATGGCTGAAGACCGGGCTCCCCACGCGGAGGTGGGTGGCGATGGCGCCGCCCAGCAGGCCGGTCAGCAGGATGGCGCCGAGCACCGCGGTGCGCGGCACCGCGTAGAGCAGCGCGATCAGCAGCGTGAGCACCCCCAGGCCGAAGCTGTGCGCGGGGTTCAGGCCGAGCTGCACCGAGGTCTCGCGCACGATGTCGAGGCCGGCGACCTTGATGCCGCCGTCGAACACCAGGAACAGCACGACGAGGCCGGTCATCGCGAGGCCGGTGCGGCGGGCGGAAACGCCCGGCGCGGCATCGGCCCGGAGCGGGGTGGTGGTGGCGTACATGGCGGCCTCCGTCACTTCTGCGCCGCGGTGCGGGCTTCGACCTCGGCGCGCAGGCGGCTTTCCTGCTCGCGCAGCTCCGGCGTGAGTTCGGTGCCGAAGTCCTCCATCTCGAACACCTGGCGCAGCTCCACCTCGTCGCCCGGCTCGAACGGTGCGCGCTTGAGCCATTCGATGGCTTCCTCGCGCGAGCGCACCTGCCAGAGCCAGAAGCCCGCGATCAGCTCCTTCGTCTCGGCGAACGGGCCGTCGACCACGGTGGGGGACGCACCGCCGAAACGCACCCGCGCGCCGCGGGACGACGGGTGCAGCCCGTCTCCGGCCAGCATCACGCCGGCCTTCACCAGCTCCTCGTTGTACGCACCCATGCGCGTGAGCATGGCTTCGCTGGGCATCACGCCCGCTTCGGAATCCTTGTTCGCCTTGACGATGACCATGAAACGCATGTGCTTCTCCTGAGGGTTCGGGAGGCCGCGGAAGTGCGGGCTCTGAATGGACGTCGAACGAGGGTCGCCCGGATCGACACGCGGGGCGAGGAAAGTTGTAACGGATGACCACTGTACAAACATCCGGGCGGCCCCGAGACTGCGCCCTCGTTCAAGACAGGGAGGAGATCACCGTGACGCCAGGACGCACCTCGCTCACTTTCGGGATGTTCGTGGTCATGCTCGTGCTGGCCGCGCTGGACCAGACGATCCTGGCCACCGCGCTGCCGAGCATCGCCAACGAACTGCACGGGCACGCCCGCCTGCCGTGGGTCTTCTCGGCCTACCTGATCGCGTCCACCGTCGTGATCCCGCTGTACGGCAAGCTCGCCGACATCCACGGCAGCAAGCCGCTGCTGCTCGGCGCCATCGGACTGTTCCTCGCGGGGTCGCTCGCCTGCGGCCTCGGCACCTCGATGACGGAGCTGATCGTCGCGCGCGGCGTGCAGGGCGCGGGGGGCGGCGGGCTGATGACGCTCACGATGCTCGGCGTCGTCGACCTGTACCCGATGGAGGTGCGGGGCCGCTACCAGGGGATGTTGGGCGCCACGTACGGCCTGTCGACGATGTTCGGGCCGCTCGCGGGCGGCTACCTCGTCGAGCACCTGTCGTGGCACTGGACCTTCCTGATCAACGTGCCGCCCGCGCTGATCGCGCTCGGCGTGCTGGCCGTGTGCTTCCGCCGCCCCCCGGTGCGCCATCCGCAGCCGGTGGACTGGGCGGGCGCCGTGCTGCTGGCCGCGCTGCTCGTGAGCCTGCTGCTCGTCACCCGCCGGGGGCCGGAGGCGGTGGCCGTCGCGCCGGCGTGGATGCTGTGGACCGCCGCGGCGGTGTTCGCCGCGGGCTTCTTCGCCGTGGAGGCGCGCGTGAGCCATCCGCTGCTGTCGCTCGCGCTGTTCCGCCACCGCGGTTTCGCGGCGGCCACGGCGCTGAGCGCGGCCACCGGCATCACGCTGTTCGCCGCGGTGGTGTTCCTGCCGCTCTACCTGCAGAACGGCCTTGGCTACAGCCCGACGGTCTCGGCCTGGCAGCTGCTGCCGGTGTCGCTCGGCATCACGGTGGCCGCCATCCTGAGCGGACGGCGCCTGCGCGCCCAGGGCCGCGTGCGGGCCACGGCCGTGAGCGCCTGTGCGTTGTCGGCGGTGTCGTTCGTGATGCTGGCGGCGGTGTTCCACTTCGCACCCGAGCGGGTGGGCTGGATGTCGCTGTGCCTGCTGCCGCTGGGCGTGGGCATCGGGACGCTGTTCCCGCTGCTGACCGTCGTCGCGCAGTTCAGCGTGCCGCCGCGGATGATCGGGGTGGGCACGTCGACGCCCATCATGCTGCGTTCGCTGGGCGGCGCGCTGGGGGTCGCGGCGCTCGGTGCGCTGCTGGCCGACGGCATCGCCCGGTTCCTCGCGAGCGGGGTGCCCGCGAGCCTCTCGAAGGTCGACCCGTTCCCGGCCGCTTTCGCCGCGGGCATCCAGCCGGTCTACGGCGTGGGGGCGCTCGTGTGCGTGGTGATGGCCGGGGTGGCGCTCTGGTTGCCCGAGCGCCTGGTGCGTCCGGGGGCGGTGCCGGACGGCGGGGACGTGCCCGCCGTGGTGCCCGTCCCGGCGCGCGGTTGAACCGTTCGCGTCAGTGCGCGGCGGCGGGCTGGAGGCGGCCCGAGCGGCCGCTCGAACCCTGCTTGACCAGCAGCGCCACGGTGGCGATCAGCGCCGGCACCGCGACGACGGTGAAGATCTCTCCGAAGGCCAGGTGGCGCACCGACAGTTCGGCCACGAGGAAGGAGCCGGCGATGCCGCCGAAGCGGCCGATGCCCAGCATCCACGAGACACCGGTCGCGCGGCCGGCCGTCGGGTAGTACGCGGCGGCCAGCGCCGGCATCGACGACTGCGCGGTGTTCATCACGGTGCCCGCGACGAACACGGCCACCATCAGCGTGCCCAGGTTGCCGGCCGACTGGCCGATCAGCCAGACGGTGGCGGCGGTCAGCAGGTAGCCCAGCGCGATGATGAGGTTCGCGTTGTAGCGGTCCATCAGCCAGCCGAAGAACACCGCGCCCACGCCGCCCAGCGGGAAGAGGGCGGCGATGAGCGTCGCCGTGCCGGCCTGCAGGCCGGCTTCGCGGAACAGGATCGGCATCCAGTTGATCAGCGCGTAGAAGATCACGAGGCCCATGAAGTAGGCGAGCCACAGCATCACGGTGCCGGTGACGTAGCGCTTGGACAGCACGACCGCGAGGCCGCTCTGCGGCTTGGCCTGCGGGGCGGACTCGTCCATGTCGATCGACTCGATCGCCTGGGCGTCGGCGTGCACGCGCGACAGCACGCGCTTGATGTGGTTCGCGCTGCGGCGCTTGGCCACGAGGTAGCGCACCGACTCCGGCAGCTTCCACAGCAGCAGCGCACCCAGCAGCAGCGGGGCGATGCCGCCGAGCACCAGCACGCTGCGCCAGCCGAAGTGCGGAATCATCCAGGCGGCCAGGAACCCACCGAACGCGGCGCCCAGCGGGAAGCCGCAGAACATCGCGTTGGTGATCAGGGCGCGCTTCTTCTCGGGGCAGAACTCGCTGATCAGCGTCACGGCGTTGGGCATCGCGGCGCCGAGGCCGAGGCCGGTGACGAAGCGCAGCTCGACGAGGGTCTGCAGCGAACCCGACCAGGCGGAGGCGAGGCTCGCGGCGCCGAACACGAACACCGAGGCCGTCAGCACCAGGCGGCGGCCGAAGCGGTCGGCCAGCGGGCCGGACGCGAGGGCACCGGCGGCCAGGCCGAAGAGGGCGGCGCTCAGCACCGGGGCCAGCGCGGACTTCTGGATGCCCCACTCGCCGAGCAGCGAGGGCGCGATGTAGCCGATCGCGGCGGTGTCGAACCCGTCCAGCAGCACGACGATGAAGCACATCGCGAAGACCAGCCACTGGAAGGGAGAGAAGGGATGGTCGTCCAGGAAGGTCTGGACGTTCACGCGGTGTTGCTTGGAGCTCATCGGACGGTGCTGCTTGAGATCGGTCAAGCCGCGAGTGTCCGGGCCGGTGTAGGGGCGATCAATACGGACACCGGGATACGCGGTATCGTAAATTCCGATAGTGCGGCGACTTCCCAGGTAAACCGGCGATAACGCTCTTCAGGTGTCTAGGGAAAACACCTAGGTGTTGACCCGGTCCTCTTTCCATTCGTCCCGGGCCTCGTTGAAGAGTCCGGCGACGATCTGCCGCAGCCACAGCGTGCGCGGCGACTTGTTGAACTTGCGGTGCCAGTGCTGCCGCAACTCGGTGAGGGCGGGCTGGAACGGCGTGCGCACCGCCTTCAGGCCGTGTTCGGGGCGGGCGTACACCATGCCGATGGGATGGGGCACGGTGGCCACCAGGTCGGACCGGGCGACGATGGCCGGGATGCTCATGAAGTGCGGCGTGGTCAGCACCACCTTGCGTTCGATGCGCTGCTGCTTCAGGTGCTGCTCGAAGATCTCCTGGCTGCGGCCGCGTGGCCGCACCACGGCGTGTTCGAGTTCGAGGAACTGGGCGCGCGTCAGCGTGTCGCCCACGGCCATCGGGTGGTCGGCGCGCAGCAGGCACACGTCGTGGTGGCGCATCAGCAGCTGCTGCACGATGTTGGCCCGGGCGAGGTCGGGGAAGTAGCCGATCGCGAGGTCGATGCGGGCCGATTCGAGCGCGGCCTCCAGCTCCTCGTGCGGGATGTCCTCGGAACGGATCGCGACGCCGGGCGCCTCGGCGCGCACGGCTTCCAGCAGGCGGGGCAGGAACACCACCTCGCCCGCGTCGGACAGTGCGATGGAGATCGTGCCGGTCTGCCCGGCGGGCGAGAACTCGCCCTCGGCGAGGATGTCGTCGCGCACGGTCGCCAGCATCGACTGGATGGGGCCGAGAAGGGCCAGCGCCTTGTCGGTGGCGCGCATCTCGCCGCCCGCGCGGATGAACAGCGGGTCGTTCAGCGAGGCCCGCAGCTTCGCGAGCGCTCCGCTCAGGGTGGACTGGCTCATGCCCAGCCGTTCGGCCGCGCGGCTCACGCTGCGCTCCTCGTGGAGCGCCAGCACGATGTGCAGCAGGTTCAGGTCGAGCGGCGCGGGCCGGGGATCGGGGGACGTCACGGCGGCTACTTGGCGAGCGCCGCCTCGTTCTCGAGCCGCGCGAGACCGGCCACGAGGTCGGCGAAGCGTTCGCCCTGCACGACGACGTGGCTGCGGATCGCGATCACGGCCTTCTCGGCGTCACCCGCCTTCAGCGCATCGAGGATCTCCTGGTGCTCCTCGAAGGAGCGGTTGACCCGGTTGCGCACGCGCAGCTGCAGCCGCCGGTACGGGCGCACCTTGCGCTGCAGCGCCACGGCCTGCTCGGCGAGGAAGGCGTTGTGTCCCGCGTGGTAGATGGCCTGGTGGAAATGTTCGTTGGCGTAGAAATAGGCGTCCGAGTCGCGGCCCGCGGCGGCTTCGCGGCAGCGTTCGTGGGCGGCTTCGAGGGTGGCCAACTCCGCGTCGGTGATGCGGCGCGCCGCGAGGCGGGCGCACATGGCCTCCAGCTCGGCCATCACCTCGAACATCTCGACGAGGCGCTGCGGGGTGACCTGCGCCACCACGGCGCCGCGGCGCGGGCGGATCTCGACGAGGCCTTCGCCGGCCAGCAGGCTCAGCGCTTCACGGATGGGGGTGCGCGAGACGCCGAACCGCTTCGCGAGTTCGATCTCGTCCAGGTGGGTGCCGGGCAGCAGCTTGCCCGTCGCGACTTCTTCTTCGATGGCCTCGCGGAGGCTTTCGGACAGTCGGTTCATGCGGCGAGTTTAGCGAGCTTCTGTATGAGGACGTATCAGGGCTTGTCCACCCATCGGGTTTTCCATGATGCATGGAGCCTTGTCCGTTATACAAGACGAGCCTACATTGCATGAATCCGAACCGGTTCCAAGTTTGGCGCCGCGGTCACCCGATAGCCCTCCACAGGAGACAGAGATGAACCTGAGCCGACGCCAGATCATTCACGCCGCGGGGTCCGCGGCCCTTGCCGGGTGGCTGGGCCCGGTGGCCGCGCAGGCCGGCGGACTGAAGATCTCCCACCAGTTCCCCGGCGGCACCCTCGCCGAAGGCGACTTCCGCGACCGCCTGTGCCGCCGCTTCGCCGCCGAGGTGGACAAGCGCACCAACGGCGCGCTGAGGTGCGCCGTGTACCCCGGCTCGTCGCTGATGAAGACGAACGCCCAGTTCTCCTCGATGCGCAAGGGCGCGCTCGACATGAGCCTCGTGCCGCTGTCGTACGCCGGCGGCGAGGTCGCGGAAACCAACATCGGCCTGATGCCGGCGCTCGTGCCCAGTTACGAGGTGGGCGCCGCGTGGAAGGGCGCCGAGGTGGGCAAGCAGCTCGCGAAGGTGCTCGACGACAAGGGCGTGATCATCGTCAGCTGGGTCTGGCAGGCGGGTGGCGTGGCCAGCCGCGGCAAGCCGCTCGTGACCCCCGACGATGCCAAGGGCCTGAAGGTGCGTGGCGGCAGCCGTGAGATGGACATGATGCTCAAGGCCGCCGGCGCCTCGGTCATCACGCTGCCGTCCAACGAGATCTACGCCGCGATGCAGACCGGCGCGATGGACGCCGCGATGACCTCGTCCACGAGCTTCATCTCCTTCAAGCTGGAGGAGATCGCCAAACACCTCACCTCGGGCCGCGAGCGCACCTACTGGTTCATGCTCGAGCCGCTGATGATCTCGAAGGAGGTGTTCACGAAGCTGCCGAAGGCGCAGCAGGACGTGGTGATGGCCGTGGGCGCCGAACTCGAGGCGTTCGCGCGCGATGCCGCGAAGGCCGACGACAAGGCCGCGGCCGAGATCTACGCGAAGGCGGGCGCGAAGGTCTACGACATGGACGATCCGACGCTGCGCAAGTGGCAGACCATCGCACGCGAGACCGCGTGGAAGGACTTCGGCGAGAAGAACGAATCGTGCGCCGGCCTGCTGAAGGCCGCGCAGAAGCTGCTGTGAGCCACGGCACCGACCTGGCGCCGCCGGCGGCGCCGAAGATCGACCCCGACACGCCGGTGTTCCTGCAGCCGCTGGCCCATGCGCTGCTGTGGGTCAACCGCGCGATGGTGTTCCTCGGCATGCTGGCGCTGCTCGTCGCGTCGTTCGTGCTGACGTACAGCGTGTTCTCGCGCTACCTGATGAAGGCGTCCACCGACTGGCAGGACGAGGCCGCGGTGTTCTGCCTCGTCGGGGCCACGTTCCTGTGCGGCGCCTTCGTGCAGTCGCTGCGGGGCCACGTGGGCATCGAGGCGGTGGCCACGCTGCTGCCGCGATCGCTCAACAAGCTGCGCCTGGCCCTCGTCGACCTGATGAGCTGCCTGTTCTGCGCGTTCTTCTCGTGGAAGTCGTGGACGCTGCTGCACGAGGCGTGGGTCGACGGCCAGACCACCTCGTCGTCGTGGGCGCCGCCGCTGTGGATTCCCTATGGGCTGATGGCGATCGGCATGAGCCTGCTCGCGTTGCAGCTGCTGGTGCAGCTCACGGCGCGCATCAACGGTCTCGTTCGCAAACCCGTGAAGGGCATGGTGCAGGCATGAGCATGGTTCTTCTCGGCACGCTGTTCGGCATCGTCACGCTGCTGTTCATGTTCTCCGGCGCCCCGATCGCGTTCGCGCTCGGGAGTGTCGCGCTGGTCTTCATGGCGATCTTCATGCCCGCGTCGGCACTCGACACGGTCACGCAGAACGTCTACGAGGAGATGGCCAGCATCACGCTGCTCTCCATCCCGCTCTTCATCCTGAAGGGGGCGGCCATCGGCAAGTCGCGGGCGGGGCAGGACCTCTACGCGGCGATGCACGTGTGGATGGGCCGCATCCCCGGCGGCCTGGGCATCGCCAACGTGTTCGCCTGCGCGCTGTTCGCGGCCATGGCGGGCTCCAGCCCGGCCACGTGCTCTGCCATCGGCAGCGCCGGCATCCCCGAGATGCGCAAGCGCGGCTACTCGCCCGGCTTCGCGGCCGGCATCATCGCCGCGGGCGGCACGCTGGGCATCCTGCTGCCGCCGTCCATCACGATGATCCTGTACGCGGTGGCGGCGGAGCAGTCGCTGGGCCGGCTGTTCCTCGCGGGCATCTTCCCCGGCGTGCTGCTGGTGGCGCTGTTCGCGGCGTACGCGGCGTTCCGCTACCGCAAGGAATACAAGCTGGCCGAGGCCGAGTACAAGGTGTCGGGCACGGCCTCGGCGCTGCTCGCGAACGAGACCTTCACCCGTCGCCAGAAGTTCGAGATGCTGCCGCGCGTGGTGCCGTTCGTGCTGCTGCTGATCGGCGTGATGGTGGCGCTGTACGGCGGCTTCGCCACGCCGTCGGAGACGGCCGGCCTCGGCGCGCTGCTGGCGCTGCTGCTCATCGCCGTGGTGTACGGCGTGTGGCGTCCGAAGGACGTGGCCCCGATCCTGTCGTCCACGCTCAAGGAGTCGACGATGCTGATGATGATCATCGGCATGTCGCTGCTGTTCTCGTACGTGATGAGCTACCTGCACATCAGCCAGGCCGCGGCCGAGTGGATCGTGGGCATGCAGCTGTCGAAGTGGGTGCTGCTCGCCGCCATCCTGTTCATGGTGATCCTGCTCGGCTTCTTCCTGCCGCCGGTCAGCATCATCCTGATGACCGCACCCATCATCCTGCCGCCGCTGAAGGCCGCGGGCTTCGACCTGATCTGGTTCGGCGTGCTGATGACCATCGTGATGGAGACCGGCCTGATCCACCCGCCGGTGGGCCTGAACATCTTCGTCATCAAGAACATCGCGCCCGACATCCCGCTCAACGAGATCATCTGGGGCGTGCTGCCGTTCGTGGTGCTGATGCTGCTGGCGGTGGTGCTGATCTGCGTCTTCCCCGGCATCTCCACGGCGCTGCCGGACCTCGTGATGGGCGCCCCCGCGGGCCGCTGATGCCATGAACGCGCCCCGCGACTGGAACACCCGCGCCGCCAACCGCCGCGAGCGGCTGGCGCGCGTCGCACGCGAACTGGGCCCCGCGCTCAACGGCAAGCAGGTGGACACCGCGAAGGCCGTCGCCCTGCTCGACGCGGCGCTCGAGCCGGCCGACCGCGTGGCGCTGGAAGGCAACAACCAGAAGCAGGCCGACTTCCTCGCCCGCGCGCTGGTGCAGGTGGACACGGCGCGGGTGCACGACCTGCACATGGTGCAGTCGGTGCTGTCCCTGCCGGAACACCTGGACGTGTTCGAACTGGGCATCGCCTCGCGGCTCGACTTCTCGTTCTCGGGGCCGCAGGCCGCGCGGCTCGCGAAGCTCGTGCAGGGCGGGCAGCTGCGCGTCGGCGCCATCCACACCTACCTGGAACTGTTCGGCCGCTACTTCGTCGACCTGACGCCCAAGGTGGCGCTGGTGGCCGCGCTGGCGGCCGACCGCCACGGCAACCTCTACACCGGGCCGAACACCGAGGACACGCCGGCCATCGTCGAGGCCACGGCCTTCAGCGGCGGCCTCGTGATCGCGCAGGTCAACGAGGTGGTCGACACGCTGCCGCGTGTCGACATCCCCGCCGACTGGGTCGACTTCGTGGTGCCCGCGCCCACGCCGCACCTGATCGAGCCGCTGTTCACGCGCGACCCGGCCCAGATCAGCGAGATCCAGGTGCTGATGGCGATGATGGCGATCAAGGGCATCTACGCCGAGTACGGCGTGCAGCGCCTGAACCACGGCATCGGCTTCGACACCGCGGCCATCGAGCTGCTGCTGCCCACCTACGGCGAGTCGCTGGGGCTCAAGGGGAAGATCTGCTCGCACTGGGCGCTCAACCCGCACCCGGCGCTGATCCCGGCCATCGAGGCGGGCTGGGTGCGGTCCATCCATTCGTTCGGCTCCGAGCTGGGCATGGAGCGCTACATCCGCGCCCGGTCCGACCTGTTCTTCACCGGCGCCGACGGCTCGCTGCGCAGCAACCGCGCGTTCTCGCAGGCCGCCGGGCACTATGCGTGCGATCTCTTCATCGGCTCGACGCTGCAGATGGACCTCGCCGGCAACAGCTCCACCGCGACGCTCGGCCGCATCGCCGGCTTCGGCGGAGCGCCCAACATGGGCGCCGACGCGCGTGGCCGCCGGCACGCGAGCGAGGCCTGGCTGAAGGCGGGACGCGAAGCCCGCACGGGCCTCGGTGGCGCACGCGGAACGCCGCGCGGCCAGAAGCTCGTGGTGCAGATGGTCGAGACCTTCCGGGAGCACATGCAGCCGGCGTTCGTCGAGCGGCTCGACGCATGGCAGCTCGCCGAGCAGGCCGGCATGGCGCTGCCGCCGATCATGATCTACGGCGAGGACGTGACGCACGTGCTGACCGAGGAGGGCCTCGCGAACCTGCTGCTGTGCCGCACCGACGAGGAACGCGAGCAGGCCATCCGCGGTGTGTCCGGCTACACGCCGGTGGGCCTCGCGCGCGACCACCGCATGGTCGAGAACCTGCGCGACCGCGGTGTGATCCGCCGGCCCGCCGACCTCGGCATCGACGTGCGCGACGCCACGCGCAACCTGCTCGCGGCGCGGTCCATGCGGGACCTCGTGCGTGCATCCGGCGGGCTCTACGAGCCGCCGAGCCGTTTCCGCAACTGGTGAGGAGAGGGCGATGAGTTCCTCGGGCATCGAGACCCTGCAGTACGAATTCACCGGACACCGCCCGGCGCCCGCGTTCGCGCCGGTGCTGGTCGGCGTGGTGTCGTCGGGCAACCTGGAGGTGCTGCTGGAGCCCGCGCCGGGGTCCGGCCGCTGCACCTTCCGCATCGAGACGTCGGCGCGCGGTTTCGGTGCCATCTGGGAGGCCGTCGTGCGCGACTTCCACGCCCGCCACGGCCTCGCGGACGCCGCGGTGTCCATCCACGACATGGGCGCCACGCCCGCCGTGGTCAGCCTGCGGCTGGACCAGGCGGCACGCGGCCTGCCGGGAGCGCGGCCATGAGCACGAGTTTCGCGGAGTGTTCGGCACGCGAGCGCATCGGCGCGCTGCTCGACACCGGGTCGTTCGAGGAGTGGCTGCCGCCCGCCGAGCGGGTGATGAGCCCGCACCTCGGGCAGCTCGGCGTGCCGTCGGCGTTCGACGACGGCGTGGCGGTGGGCCGCGGCCGGCTCGACGGCCGCCCCGTCTTCATCGCCGCGCAGGAGGGGGCGTTCATGGGCGGCGGCGTGGGCGAGGTGCACGGTGCCAAGCTCACCGGCTGGCTGCGGCGTGCGTTGCGCGAGCGGCCGGACGTGGTGCTGCTGCTCGCCGAGTCCGGCGGGGTGCGCCTGCACGAGGCCAACGCGGGATTGATCGGTGTGTCCGAAGTGATGCGTGCCGTGCTCGACGTGCGCGCCGCCGGCATCCCGGTCGTCGTGCTGATCGGCGGGGCCAACGGCTGCTTCGGCGGCATGGGCATCGTCGCGCGCTGTGCGGACCGCGTGGTGATGAGCGACATGGCGCGCCTGTCGATGTCGGGGCCCGAGGTGATCGAGGCGTCCCACGGCGTCGAGGAGTTCGACGCGCGCGACCGGGCGCTCGTGTGGCGCACGACCGGGGGCAAACACCGCTTCCTGACGGGGGATTGCGACGAGCTGGTCGAGGACGACGTGGCCGCGTTCCGTTCCGCGGCCGTGGCCTCGCTGTCCGGTGCGTCGCGGCCCGTGACCCTCGCATCGCTGGAGGCCGAGCACGTACTGCTGTCGGATCGACTGGCCGCGGCACCACCGGATGCCGATGCGTTTTCGGTGTGGCGGGGCCTCGGCGTCGCCGACCCGCGCCGCGTGCCCGACCTCGACGTGGCCGCCGTGCACGCGGTGGCCGGGAGGACCGCATGAACTGGCGCGACCTCGCCGACACGCTGTTCGGTGCCGGCCATGGCATCACCGAGCAGGACCTGTTCCTCGACGGCACCGTGTCCTTCGAAGGCGCACCGCTGAAGGTCATCGGCACGACGGGCCACGCGCCCATCGGCGTGGCCCTCGCGCTCGCGCAGGCGAGGGCGGTGCTCGACACCCTCACCGCCCACCCGGGCCGCCCGATCCTGCTGCTGATCGACACCCAGGGCCAGCAGCTGCGCCTGCGCGACGAGCTGCTGGGCATCAACCGCGCGATGGCCCACCTCGGCTGCTGCGTCGACCTGGCCCGGCGCCAGGGCCACCGCGTGGTGGGACTCGTGTACGACCAGGCGCTGTCGGGCGGCTTCATCACGTCGGGCCTGATCGCCGACGCATGCCACGCGCTGCCCGAGGCGGAGATCCGCGTGATGCGCCTGCCCGCGATGGCCCGGGTCACGAAGATCCCCGAGGCGCGGCTGGCCGAGCTGTCCGCGGACAACCCGGTGTTCGCGCCGGGTGTCGCGAACTACGTGGCGATGGGCGGCGTGCGCAGCGTGTGGGACGGTGACCTGCGCGCGGCGCTGGCCGAGGCGCTGCGGTCGTCGCCGCAGCAGGACGAGCGCGATCGCGACGGTGCGGCGCGCGGCGGGCGGCGTCTGGCCGCGGCCGTGGCCGACCGCGTGCTGGGCGCCTGACCGATGCTGCGCCGTCACCAGCTCGTGTGGCTCGACGCGGAGGGTTGGGCGGCCGTGCGCTCCCAGCCGCGCGACCCCGAGGCCGCCGAATGCGTCGCGCACTGGGCCGACCAGCACCTGCCGCTGGTGGTCACCCGCCAGGGACCCGATGCCAGCCAGCTCGCGCTGGGCCTGCCCGCGCCCGCGCGGTGGCACCGGCGCCGCTTCGCGCTGTCCGTGCCACGTGACCACGTGGCCACGCTGGGTGCGTTCCCGCTCGCGCGCGAGATCGTGCCGATGCTGCCGGCGCACGCGCGGGAGCCGTGGCTGCTCCTGTGCAACACGCTGATGCGGCTGTCGGTCGTGACCCGGGTCCACGGCAGCCATGGCTGGGAGGTGATCACCGGCGAGCGCCATGTGCAGGCCGGTTCCGACGTCGACCTGCACATCGCCGTCGGCAGCGTGGGGGCCGCCGACGCGGTGGTCGAGTGCCTCGAGGCCGCGGCGGCGTGGGCCCCGACGATCGATGGCGAACTGCAGTTCCCGGACGGCGGAGACATCCCCTGGCGCGAGTGGGCGCAATGGCGGCGCGGCGAGGTGGCCGAGGTGATGGTCAAGCGGCTGCATGGCGTGGCGCTCGAGCGGCCCGGTGCGCCGGCGGTGCCGGCATGATCGCCGCGTCCGCCGCGACAAGGTCCCGCGTCGCGCCGTCGCGGTCCATCGGCCACGCCGCCACCGCGGCGCTGCACGACGAACTCGCGCTCGAACCGAAGCCCGGGCTCGTGTCGTTCGCCAACGCCGGCAGCCACACCGACATGGATGCGGGCACCTTCATGCGCAGCCTCTTCGCGCTGCGCCACTACTTCCCTCAGATCGCCGCGGCGGGTGCGGCCGGCGAACGGTTCCCGGTGCTGGAGGCGCTGGGGGCCGCCGCGGAACGCCGCATGCTGCGGGCCACCGGCGGCATCAACACGCACCGGGGCGCGATCTTCCTGCTGGGACTGCTGTGTGCGGGACTCGGCCGGGTGACCGCGGGCGGCGGGGCGTTGTCGGCCCACCGCGTGCGCGAGGCCATCGCGGAGGACTGGGGCGATGCGCTGCGCGCGCGCCTGTCCCGAAGCGGGGATTCGAACGGCCAGCGTGCGGCCCGCCGGTACGCCCTGCGCTCCGCCGGTGACGAAGCCGCAGCGGGCTTCCCGGTGCTGTTCGACACGGCGTTGCCGGCGTTGCGCACGTCCGGACTCACCGGACCCGCGGCCCGCCTGCAGGCCCTGTTCCACACGATGGCCGTGCTCGACGACACGACCGTCGCCCACCGCGGCGGCCTCGAGGGCCTGCGCTACGTGCAACGGGCCGCACGCGGATTCCTCGACGCGGGTGGTGCGGCACGCCCCGATGGCGTGGCCCATGCGCGCGCGATCCACGAGGCCTTCGTGGCGCGGCGGCTCTCGCCGGGTGGCGCGGCCGACGTGCTGGCCGCCGCCTGTCTGCTCGACCGCACCTGCGAACGGCCATGACCCTCGCGCTGCTGTTCCCGGGGCAGGGCGTGCAGCACCCGGACATGCTGCGCTGGATCGACGACCTTCCCGAGGCCGCCGGACCGCTGTCCGCGATGGCCGCGCGGCTCGGCCCCGACTGGCGCGCGCACCTGGCCGACGAGCCCTGGGCCACGTCCAACCGCGTGGCCCAGTGCCTGATGACCGGCACCAGCCTCGCGGCGTGGCGCGCGCTGGCGGGACATCTGCCGGCGCCGGTGGCCGTCGCGGGCTACAGCGTCGGCGAGCTGGCCGCCTTCGGGGCCGCGGGCGTGTACGACGACGGGACGGCGTTGTCCCTGGCCGAGGCGCGGAGCCAGGCGATGGACGCGTGTGCGGCGGGGCACGAGGGGAGCTTGCTGTCCGCGAGCGGCGTGGCGCCGGCCGTGGTGGCGGCGCTGTGCGAGCGCCTGGACCTCGCCGTCGCCATCGACGTCGCCCCCGACCGGGTGGTGCTCGGCGGTGCGGCACACGCGCTGGCCGAGGCGGCGGCCGAGCTGCGTTCGAGCGGCGCCGACGTGGTGCCGCTCAAGGTGCGGGTCGTGTCGCACACGCGCTGGATGCAGGCCGCGAGCGACACCTTCGCCGCGCAGATCGCGCCGATGTCGTGGCGGCCGGCCGGCACGTGGGTGGTGACGAACCTCGACGGTTCCGCACAGCGGGCGGTGAACCCGCTCAAGCGGGCGCTCGCCGGGCAGATCTCGGCGACGGTGCGCTGGCGCGAGGCCATGGAGACCCTCGCCGAACGAGGTCCCCGATGCGTGCTGGAAGTGGGGGCGGGCAGTGCACTGTCGCGCCTGTGGCGAACCCATCGGCCCGACATTCCGGTGCGGTCGGTGGACGAGTTCAACAGCGTACCGGCCGTGGTCAACTGGGTATCGACGCAATTCGATCGTGCCTTCTGAATGGATCCGGTTCCAGAGACGTAAATCACGCTCTCCCTGACCCTTACGACTGATTACGTGGACGCTGGTGCAAATACAACCTCCCGCGGCCGATGAGTGGAGAGAATGCGTCGCCTCGCCAGAGAGCGAGCATCCATCGCGTCATCCATCATCCAAGGGACGTCGCCGCGGCGACGAGCAGCGTCATGAAGCAGTTTGTGTTGGGGTGTGTTCTCTGGGCCGGCATCACCGGTGCCGCCTGGGCCGAGATCAAGATCGGCCAGACCGCCGGCAGGACCGGGGCCGTGGCCGCCAGCGTGGGTGAAGCCACGCAGGGCGCGAAGCTGTATTTCGATGCCGTCAACGCGCGCGGCGGCATTGGCGGACAGCCCATCCAGCTGGTGTCGCTCGACGACAAGTTCGATCCGAAGCTGGCCGCCGAGAACGCGAAGCAGCTGATCGACCAGGGCGTCGTGGCGCTGTTCCTGAACCGCGGCACGCCGCACACGCAGGCCATCATGCCGCTGCTGGACCAGTACAAGGTGCCGCTCGTGGGCCCGTCCACCGGCGCGATGGTGCTGCACAACCCGGTGCATCCATGGCTCTTCAACGTGCGCGCCACGTACCGCCGCGAGGCCGAGCGCCTGATCGCCCACCTGAGCCTGATCGGCGTGGACCGCATCGCCATCGTGCAGGTGGACGACTCGTTCGGCTCCGACGCCGTGGTGGGGGCCCTCAAAGGCCTGTCGTCCGTGAACAAGCAGCCGCTCGCGCACGAGAAGTACGACCGCGCGAAGCCCGACTTCGCACCCATCATGCCGAAGATCACCGCGGCCGACCCGCAGGCCGTGCTGTTCATCGGCTCGGGCCAGGCCATCGTGGACGGCATGAAGGCGCTGCGCGCCACCGGCTCGCGCGCCCAGATGGTCACGCTGTCGAACAACGCGTCGTCCGGCTTCATCAAGGACCTGGGCGACCTCGCCCACGGCGTGGTGGTGAGCCAGGTGTTCCCGTACGAACGCTCCATCGCATCGCCCCTGGTGAAAGAGGCGATCGAACTGGCGAAGGCCGCCAAGGTGGACCTGACGCCCAGCATGCTCGAAGGCTACGTGTCCGCGAAGGTGCTGGTGGAAGGCCTGCGCCGCGCGAGCCCGCAGCCCACGCGCGACAAGCTGCGCAAGGCGCTCGAGACGTTCAACCGCTACGACCTCGGCGGCATCGAGGTGAGCTACGGCGCGAACGACCACTCGGGCCTGGACTACGCCGACCTGTCCATCGTGGGGCCGGACGGGCGCTTCCGCCGCTGAGGGCCGGTCATCCTGGCGAACGCCGGGATCCACCGTGGCCGCGGTGCGCCGGCGGGCAGCGGACCCCGATGTTCATCGGGGTGACGAGGACTGGGACGCCCTCGTCACTTCAGCCCCGCCGCGATCGCCAGGATGCACATCATCGCGAACACGAAGCGCCACCACCCGGTCTTGCGGGTGACCAGCGAGAACACCAGCCACGCGATGCCCAGCATGAACACGAGCGCGCTCTTCGCGCCCGAGGCCAGCTGGACGACGGCGAAGAACTGGATCGCCAGCGCCCACCAGCGGATGGGCGGCTGGGCCTTCGCCGGCGTGTCGTCCTCGGCCTCGGCCCGAGCCACGTCCTCGGCCGCTGACCCGCCGCCGACCTCGGCATCCGCGTCGGCCTGCCGCGCCGCACGTTCGGCGTTCAGCCGTTCCTGGCGCGCGGCCTTCACCTGTCCCGCGGTCAGCGCGAGGGTGGGAGCGGGCGGTTCGGCCGGCTGCCACCACGTGCCGCTCGCGAGCGTGGGCACCTCGCCCTTCGCGGCCTGGCGTCGGAAGCGCGCCGGGAAGGGCGACACCGTGGTGGCGGAACCCGGCAGGGCCAGCGCCCGGGGCAGCAACGCGGCGCCCTGGCGCGCGTCCACCATCTGCACGAAGCGGGCATACCCCACGAGCGTGTCCCGCGTGGCCGGCTGCCCGTGCCACGTCGCGGCGTCGAGGCCCTTTCGCTGCGCCGTGTGCAGCGCCGCGCGCAGGCGGCGGCGTTCGGTGCGGGACACCGACGGTTTCTCGTTGACGACGATGCCCGTCACCTCCTGCCGCGACGACGCGCGCATCACGCGCTGCTTGTCGGGGTGCGGCGTGAACCCTTCGTCGCGCAGCACGTGGTGCACCCGGCGCAGCAGGCGGCCCACGTGTTCCGCACCGTCGGGCGAGGCCGAGAACGTGAGGTCGTCGGCGTAGCGCGTGTACGCGAAACCGAGCGGGTCCGCGAGGCCCTGCAGCCGGCGGTCGAGCCGGCGGCACAGGATGTTCGTGAGCATCGGGCTCGTGGGAGCGCCCTGCGGCAGCACGCGGTCGCGGCCCTTGCCGCCCACGAAGAAGCGCTCGCCGTCCACCTCGAGTTCGTCGGCGGCGTTCTCGCTGCACAGCAGCGCGAGCGTGGTGGCGACGTGTTCGCCGTAGCCGAGTGCGCGGAACACGCCCTTGATGCGCGGGTAGGTGACGCTCGGGAAGAAGTCCTTCAGGTCGAGGTTGATCACGACGGCCTTGCCGGTGTGCGGCGCCGCGTTCGAGACGATGCTGCGGCCCGGCACGAAGCCGTGTGCGGCCGCGTGCAGCGGCACCTTCGCGAGCAGGTTGTCGAGCACCCAGTACTGCGCGCGCTTGAGCCGCGGCATGGGCGCCGAGATCGTGCGTTCGCCCCCGGTCTTCTTCGGCAGCGTGAAGCGGCGGTAGTGGGTGGTGCGGGCCACCTCGCGGTGGAAACAGAGGAACTTGAGTTCGGGCAGCGCGAGGCCCATGGCCTGCGCCAGTGCGAGCGGCGAGGCGAGCGGTGGCAGTCCGGCCGCGAGCGCGCGGCCTTCGGCGGCCGGTGCCTGCAGGCCGCCGGAGACGCCTGCACCGAGGTAGCCCGCATCGGTCCGGCGCGCCTCGTGCCAGCGCTGCGCGCGCTCGAAGCGCCGCTGCTCGCGCGTCTGCGCGGTGGCCTCGCGGCGTTCGCGGGCCTGGGCCATGCGCTCCTTGCGCATGGCCAGCAGCGCGGCCTCGGGGTCGCCCTTCACGCGCAGTTCGGCGTGCAGCCCGTCGAGGGCCTTCGTGAGTTCGACCTCGCGTTCGATCAGCGCGGCTTCGAGCGTCGGGGTGCCGCTGCCGGCAGGCCAGAAGCCCAGGCGCTGCATCTCGGCGAGGACGACGGCATCCTTGCTGGAGGCCTGGATGCGGGCGAGGAGTTCCGCGCGGGTGGGTTGGCGATCGCTCATGCGAAGGCTCCCGTGGCGGAGGAGAAGGTGAGTGCGGCGCGCTTCTCGTCGAAGAGCCTGGAAGGCTCCCGGGACGGGGGACGTCCACTCGACGCCGCACGACCCTCGGTGCGCCAATGCGCTCCCGGGGAGCCACATCGGCATTGCGCACCGAGGGTCAGTGCGGCACAGTGAAGACGGCGCCCGTGGCGCATGGAACGGCAGTGGGCAAGGACGGCGAAACACCGTCCGGGTTGCAAGAGCCAGCGCACCGCACTCGCGGGCAGTTTAACCGCGGCCAACGTCATGCGGCCTCCCGTTGCGTCGAAATTCGTGTGAGGTCCGGCTGGGCGAGTTGCCGCAGCGCCAGCAGGTGGGCGCACGGGCCGCGCCGCAGCTTGTTCTGGCTGAAGAAGTTGCAGCCGCAGTGGCCGTCCTGCAGCTGCTGGTCGGCGTTCAGCACGAGGCGCGGCTCCAGCGTGCGGCCGCGGTCCTTCACGGTGCCGGTGACCACGACGCTGCTGCCCTGCGGCACGATGTTCTTGAGCTTCGCGGCCTTCGTGTGCACGAGCGCCAGCGCGGCTTCCTCCTCGGGGCTCGCGAAGCGCAGGGTGTCGAGCGGCAGCGGTTCGCGCGAGAGTTCGCGCCACGCGTGCCGGCCCGACGGCAGGTCCATCACCGCGCGGCCGGCCTGCACCCACAGCTGCAGCGCCGCGTCCACATCGGCCTTCGGCAGCCCGGTGCGGGTCGCGAGGTCGGCGGACGAGGCCATCCACGACGCCTGCAGCGCCGTGGCCACCGCCTGCTTCGTCGTGTCGCTCACGTCGTGCCGCGGCTGCAGCAGGTCGAAGCGGCCCGCGGCGGACCAGTCGTTGGCGGTCCAGCCCGACAGGCCCAGCGTCACGGTGACGTCGCCCATCTCGACGACCCAGAAGCTCGGTTGCCCCGAGCCCAGCAGGTGCACGCGCACGCGGGTGGCCAGCGCGATCAGGCGTTCGAGCGTGAGCAGGCGACGGCGGCCCCACACGCGCACGGTGCGGGGTTCGGTGAGGGGCGCGCCCGCGATCGCGCTGCGGCGTGCGACGAGTTCGAGGTTCCACGGCTCCAGCACGAGGCGTGCGGGCTGGTTCGGCGCCAGCTCGAAGCGCAGCGAACGCGGGCCCGCGCGCTCCTTGCGGCCGCGCAGCGCGCTGCACAGGTTGTGAAGGTCCATCGGGTGCAGCTCCACCACGGTGGCCGGCAGCGTCATCGCGCTCGACACCTGCAGGAAACCACGCACCCAGCTGTCGGGCAGGTCGATCTTCTCCTCGACGAAGGCCGGGTCGTCGCCGGTCTTCACGGTGAAACCCGCGGGGTCCACCTGGAACGACGTGGCCTTGTAGTCGCGGATCTTCTGGAACTCGTCGTACAGGCTCGCGGAGTAGTCGATGTTCGTGGTGCCGCAGGCCATCTCGCCGCTGCGCTCGAACACGTCGTGGCGCACGCTCACGGCGCAGTAGGTCGACTCGTCCTGGCTGAACGCCTCGAACAGCAGACGCTCGGGGTGCACGGTGATGACCGGGTCCAGCACGAACCACGCGTCGCGGTTGGCCTGGTACAGCCACGAGAAGTAGGCCTGGCGGGCCTTGTAGAACGGGGCCAGCAGCGAGGCCTTGCGGTTGCGCAGCTCTTTCAGTTCGGCCGACAGCGAGGCCGCCTGGGACTTCAGGTCGCGTGCCTGCTGCATGAACTGCGCGAGCAGGCCCTGTTCGTTCTCGGCGAGCCACTGCTGGTACGCCGAGGTGTCGCGGCCGCGGTAGCGCAGGTCGCTCACGACCACCGAGTGCAGCGCGGACAGCGCCTCTCGGAAGACGAGGTGCGCGTGCGCGTCGCGCCGCAGCTCGCCGCGGAACGACACGGGCGGGCGCAGCGTGTCCGGCGCGAAGCTGAAGGCCTGCGAGGCCGCGGTGTCGTCGACCGTGGTGCTGCCGTAGTACTTGTAGCGGAATTGCATGGTGGTCAGGCGGTGCGGGTCACGGGGGCCTTCCACGAGAGGAAGGGCAGGTCGACCTGCGGATGTTTCGCCGCGATGTCGCGGAGGCCCGCGATGTACTGCGGTTTGTCGGTCAGGCTCGCGGTGACGACCTGGCGCGCGAAGATCTCGGCCACCACGGCTGCGGTCTCGGGCGCCTGCGTCTGCGCGCGCAGGAAGGCGGTGATGCGCGACTTCGCGACCCGGCCGCGATGCACCTGGCTCAGCACGGCGAGGAAGTACGGCGTGAGCGCGCGCAGCTGCTGCGCGAGCTGCACCGGGTCGCCGACGGGCAGTTCCAGCAGCCACTGCGTGACGAACAGCTGCACCTGCGGGCTCGGGTGCTGGCTCAGGCGCATCAGGCACAGGCTGGCCTCGGTGGCGCTCATCCGGCGCACGAGGCGGGCGCGGCCGAGCGCCTGCACCCACGCCTGGGGATGGTCCACCCACGCGATCAGCAGCTCGATGCCGAGCGCGTCGTCGGGCAGGCGTTCGCCGAAGAGGGCCTGCGTGTACGCGACGGCATCGTCGAAGGTGCTGTCGGCGAGCGGCAGCAGGTCGGCCGACTGCTCGGGCGTGGGCACGGCCGGCAGCGTGGTGTCGATCGCGCGCCGGCCCCAGTCGCGCACGGTCACGTCGGCATGCCGCACGAGCGTGGCCTGCTGGCGCAGCGAGTAGTCGGCGGGTTGCAGTGAGCCGAGCGCCCACGCGCCGTAGCGCTGGGCGCCGGTGCTGCGGGCCTGCAGCGCGCGCCAGGTGCCCGACGGGTCGCGGGCCGGGGCGAACGCGGCGAGGTCCTGCGTGAGCCAGGCGAGGGCGTCGTCGTGCACGCCGTCGCCGGGTTCGGCCTGGAACAGGGCCTGGTGCAGGCGGTGGGCGAGGGCCTGGGCGGCTTGCGCGTCGGCCACGGCCACGCGGCGCAGCGCCGGGCCGATGGCCGCGCGGATGCCCGCGTGTTCGTGGACGGCCAGGTCCCCGAGCAGGCCCACCTGGCCGCGCAGCACGTTGTCGGGCAGCGCGGCCAGCAGGCGCACGCCGCAGGCGCGGCGGTCGAGGTCGTCGGCGGACAGCAGCCGGGTGAGCAGTGGCGGCGGCAGCAGCGCCGTGCCGGCCGGGTGCAGCAGCAGCCACGTGGTGCCCACCCCCACGACGGCCGCGGCCGGATGGTCCAGCAGCGGCAGCAGCGCGCCAGGGTGCGCGAGCACGGCGTCGGCCGCGGCGGTGGCGAGCGATCCCTTCAGCAGTTCCTCGACGGCCGCCGCACCTTCGGCGAGGCCGGGCGCCGCGGCATCGGCGGCCAGCAGCGCGGACTGCAGTTCGGCGAGCAGTTCGTCGGCGGGCGCCAGCAGTGCGAGGCCACCGCCCTGGCGGCGCGTGCGGTCGTCGGCGGCGAGCAGCATCGCGACCACGAGGTCCGTGTGCCGGGCGAACGCAGCGGGGTGGCTGGCCAGGTGCAGCAGCGCGTAGTCGCGCGCGGCGGCGAGCGGGCCCGTGACCATCAGGCGCAGCCAGGGCACCTGGGCGGCCGTGTCCGCGGTGGCCTCGACGCGCGCGCGGGCAGCGTCGAAGCCGATGGCGGCGGTGGGGTCGTAGGCGCTGCGGAGCAGGGCGGCGAGCACGGGTTCGGGCTGTTCGCGCACGAAGCCGGCATGGTCCTGCAGCGCGCGGGCCACCACGGCGTGCACGAGGGCGCTGCGGCTGCCCATCGCGAGGCGCAGCAGCGCGTCGGGGTGGCGGTCCCACATCGCGCGCAGTCCCTCGGTGCGCTCGGGCATCGGACGGGTGACGTCGAGCGGCATCTGCGTCCACCAGCGCTTGCCGCGGGCGCTCGCCTGCAGGCCCGGCATCTCGGGCAGCAGCAGCTTCGGCACGAGCAGCCAGCCGGCGCCCGCGTGGTGGTGCCGCAGCGTGCGCTGGTAGCGGCCGTCGACGTACGCCCAGCGGTGTTCGTCCCGGGCCTCGGGCTGGTCGCCGTCGGCGAGGCCCAGCAGCAACTGCACGGCGAGGTCCGGGGCCGCCGGGTGTTCGATCGCGGCGAGGCGCCGCAGGTGGCGCCACCCGCGCAGGCGCAGGTAGTCGCGGGTGCGCGGGCCGTAGGCGCGGATGCGCTTGCGGCGCTGCGACGTGGGCCTCGCGCCCGGGCCGGTGTTCTCGAAGCGGGCGTGCAGCACACCCACCACCTCGGCGTCGCGCCGGAGTTCGGCGGTCTTGTAGACGTAGCGAACGCCCTGGAACGTGCCCGCCTCGAGGGGCAGGGCACGCAGCACGTCGAGCAGCCGCGCGCGCACGTCGGGGCGCACCAGGGCGATGTCGTACCAGGCGGGCAGCAGGTGGGCCCAGGTCCGGCGGTTCGTGTCGAGCTTTTCGCCGAGCCGGTCGGCGAGGTCGCCGCCGTGGTCGGTGAGGTCGAGCGTGTCCTGCCACTCGGCGGCCACGGCGTCGGTGTGCGCCCGCAGTGCCTCGGGCGCCTGCAGCATCAGCCAGGCCTGGTGGGCGAAGCGTTGCGTGGCGGCGCTGCGGCCGCGTTGCGAGAGTTCCCGCATCGCCTCGGCCGCACCCGGGTCGCCGAGGCGGCCGACGGCGGCGGCCAGGCACAGGTCGAGCAGGTCGTCGCCAGTGCCGAGCAATTCGACGAGCCGGGGCACGAGGGCGCGCAGCGTGCGCTGTGCCGGCGTGTCGTCGGCGACGCTGCACTCGGCCACGCGCCAGGCCGCGCGGGCGCGGCGTTCGGGCGGTTCGAGCTTCCACGGCGCGGGGTGGAAGCGGGCGGCGAGGGCGACGATGGCGGGGGGCACGGCCTGCGGTGCGGCCGGCGGCTTGGCACCTGTGGGCCGGGCGGCCTCCGGAACGTCGAGCGCGTCGAAGCCGTCGCGCCGCACCAGCCGGTCGCCCGCGGCGAGGCGGCGGCGCAGGTAGTCGAGGGCCTTCCGTTCGGCCTCGTCGCGCGAGGTGGGGACGGCCGTCAGCGAGGATTCCGACGTGCCCTGGCGGACGGTGACGATGCAGCGCGCGCCGTCGGGCAGGTCGAGTTCGATCAGGTCGACGGTGGTCTGGCGGTCACGCGGATGCTCGCGCACCAGCGTGGCGGATGCGATTTTCCTCAAGGGGCTTCTCCCGGGTCAGGTCCCCGACAAGGTCCGACCGGGGGAGGCGCCATGGCGCCCGGGGGCCATTCTGCCTCCGGTGCTCCGTCAGGTGGACGCGTGCACCCTTCCGGGTGTGCCGGGTGCCAGCACGCCCTCGGCCAGCCACGTCCGCGCCACGGGCCACAGCGTGTTCTGGAATCGGCTGTGGAAAAACGCGAAGTGCCCGATGTCGTCGACGCCGATGTCGCGCGGCGCGATGCGCCAGTGCGTGCGGCGGCTGCCGGTGAAGTAGCCCAGCAGGCGGTCGAGCGCGGGTTCGGTGCCGAACGGGTCGTCGTCGAGGCCGATGGCCAGCACGTCGGCGTCCACCGCGGCGAAGGTGGGCGGCAGGCCGGTCCCCCGCAGGCTCCTGCGATGTTCCAGCCGGGGCCATGAGACGGCCCAGTCGAGCGCGACGCCGCGCGGCGTGTCCTCCATCCAGCCGAGCCGCTTGGCCGGGACGTGGCCCACCAGCGCGGCCAGCAGCGGCATGGCCAGGTGCCACTTGAGTGCCATGGCCCCGCGGTGCGCCGGGGCGTAGTCTCGCCAATAGGCGAACTGGGCGCCCACCGTGACGATGCGGCGCACGCGGTGCGCCGACGGGGCGAGGCCGATGGCGCAGCCGCCGAAGCTGTGGCCCACGACGTCGACCGGGCGGCCGGGGAAGGTGGCGATCACGTGGGACAGCACGGCCTCGAAGTCGAGCGCGCCCCAGTCGGTCCACGAGGCATCGAAGCCGCGCCACGAGGCGGGCTTCGATTCGCCGATGCCGCGGTAGTCCCAGGTGACGACGTCGGCGCCGTGGGCGTGCAGGTCGTCGGCGAAGCGCTCGTAGTAGCGGCAGCGCACGGACGTGGCGCAGTTGACGATGACGACGGGTCGGTCCGGCGCGGGGTCGGCGGCGGCCCGCACGAACCCCCGGACCGGGACGCCGTCGCGGGCGTGCACCAGCAGCGGCGCCGGCATGTCAGTGCGGCGACTGGGCCTGGTCGCAGTCCACCTGCACCAGGCCCTCGCGGTGGCCCGTGGGGCCGATGCGCATCGCGGTGAGCTGGCCGCCCCACACGCAGCCGGTGTCGAGCGCGAGCAGGTCCGGCCGGTCCATCAGGCCGAGGGTGGACCAGTGCCCGAAGGCGATGGGCTGGCCCGCGGTGCGGCGGCCGGGGGCCTCGAACCAGCGGTACATGCCGTCCGGGGGCGGGCCCATGCCGTCCTTGGTCTTCAGGTCGAGGGTGCCGTCGGCGGCGCAGAAGCGCATGCGCGTCAGCACGTTGACCGCGAACCGCAGCCGGGCGTCGCCGGTCAGGCCCTCGTCCCAGCGGGAGGGTTCGTTGCCGTACATCACGGCGAGGAAGTCGGACAGGTCGGGGGCCTGCAGCCGGGCTTCGATCTCGCCGGCGAGCGCGAGCGTGGCGGCGAGGTCCCACTGGGGCACCACCCCGGCGTGCACCATCAGCCACCCGTGCTCGTGCACCGCCAGGCGCTGGTGGCGCAGCCAGTCGACGATGGCGGGGCGGTCGGCGGCCTCCAGCACGTCGCCGAGCGTGTCACCCTTCGACGGCCTGGCGTGGCCATGGGCCACCGCGAGCAGGTGCAGGTCGTGGTTGCCGAGCAGGCAGGTGGCCGCGTCGCCCAGGCCGATCAGGCGGCGGAGCGTGGCGAGGGTGGCCGGACCGCGGTTGGCGAGGTCACCGAGCAGGAACAGGCGGTCGCGCGACGGCGAAAAGTCGACCCGCTCCAGCAGGCGTTCGAAGGCATCGCAGCACCCCTGGAGGTCGCCGATCAGGTAGTTCATGCCCGCATCGTACCGTCAGGGTTCGAAACGGAATGTCACCATCGTCTGATACCCTAGACCCCCTCTTCGTATCGTGTGCGTCCGGATGTACCCGGGACGCGCCCCGCATGGACATCGCCCTACTCGTTTTCCTGGTCGTTCTGAACGGCCTGTTCGCCATGTCCGAGATGGCGCTCACGGCCAGCCGCAAGGCGCGGCTGCAGGTGATGGTGGAAACCGGGGAGTCGGGTGCCCAGGCGGCGATGGACCTGCACGAGAACCCCACGAAGTTCCTGTCCACGGTGCAGATCGGCATCACGTCCATCGGCATCCTGAACGGCATCGTCGGCGAGGCGGCCTTCGCCGACCCGCTGGCCGTCTGGCTGGTCGGCACCTTCCAGATGCACCAGCACGCGGCCAGCATCACGGCCACCGGCTTCGTGGTGGTGTGCATCACCTTCGTGACCATCATCTTCGGCGAACTGGTGCCCAAGCGCCTGGGCCAGATGTTCCCCGAGGCCGTGGCCCGCCTCGTGGCGCCGCCCATGGAGATCATGTCGCTCGTCACGCGGCCGTTCGTGAAGCTGCTGTCGTGGTGCACCGAGGCCACGCTGGGCCTGCTGGGCATCCGCGGCGGGCCGTCCCGGTCGGTGACCGAGGAGGAGATCGCCGCCAGCCTGGAGGAAGGCCTCGACGCCGGCATCATCGAGGCGCAGGAGCACCAGATGGTGCGCAACGTGTTTCGCCTCGACGACCGCGAGGTGGGCTCGATGATGATCCCCCGCACGGAAATCGTGTGGCTCGACGTCACGGCCACCGCCGACCAGATCCGCGAGGCGATGTCCGAGCAGGAGCATTCGCGCTACCCGGTGTGCCGCGGCGGCCTGAACGACGTGCTGGGCATCGTCAGCGCCCAGAGCCTGCTGCAGCAGCAGCTGCAGGGCCTGCCGCTTTCGCTCACCGACCACCTGCAGCCGCCGGTGTTCGTGCCGGAGACGCTGTCCGGCATGGAGCTGCTCGACCAGTTCCGCGCCACCAGCGCCCAGCTCGTGTTCGTCGTCGACGAGTACGGCGAGGTGCAGGGCGTGATCACCGTGCGCGACGTGCTCGAGGCCATCACCGGCGAGTTCAACTCCCCGTCCGACGGTGACGCCTGGGCCGTGCAGCGCGAGGACGGCTCGTGGCTGTTCGACGGCCTGATCCCGGTGCCCGAACTCAAGGACCGCCTCGACCTCAAGGACCTGCCCGAGGAAGACCGCGGCCGCTACAACACGCTGGCCGGCATGGTCATGCTCCTGCTCGGCCGCCTGCCGCAGACCACCGATTCGGTCGAGTGGGAAGGCTGGCGCTTCGAGGTGATCGACCTCGACGGCAAGCGGGTCGACAAGGTGCTGGCCTCGGCCCTCCAGACGGAAGACGAATGACGATGAGCACCGCGCCCACCACCCTCTACACCCAGCTCTCGCTGCTCGACCGCCAGAAGCACCGGACCACCCGCGTGCGCGAGTGGACCGACCGCCGGGCGGCGTCCGGTCTCAACGCGGTGTTCTGCGCCGCGGCCGAGTTCGCCGAGGCGTGCAAGGCCTTCCCGCTGCTGTTCATCCGCAGCGGCGAGACCGACGAGAAGGGCCAGCCGGTGATCACGCCGGTGTGCCTGCTGGGCCTCACCGACGGCGAGAACCTTTTCGTCGACGGCGGCCGCTGGACCGCGCCGTACGAACCCGCCTTCCTGCGCCGCTACCCGTTCGCGCTGGTGTCGGCCCGCCAGGAGGACGGCACGTCCACGCAGGCCGTGGCCGTCGACGGTGCGTTCGAGGGCCTCGCCGAGGACGGCGCGGGCGAGCGGCTCTTCGGCGACAACGGCGAACCCACGCCGTACCTCGAGCACGTGCTCGGCTTCCTGAACGACTTCGAGTCGGCCGTGGCGGTCACCCGCCCCATCGGCGCGCACCTGCAGTCGCTGGGCCTGCTGAAGGACATGCGCGCCGAGGGCACGCTCGCCAACGGCGAGAAGTTCTCGGTCGACGGCTTCTTCGTCGTCGACGAGGAGAAGCTGCGCGCGCTGCCCGACGAGGTGGTGGTGCAGCTGCACCGCGGCGGCCTGCTGGCGCTGGTGCACTCGCACCTGGTGTCGCTCAGCAACCTGTCGAAGCTGGTCGACCTGAAGTCCGCCCGGCGCCGCTGATCTCCGGGTTGTCCCGTGATTTTTTCGCGGGGAGGGTGCGGATGCCCGCCCACGGTCACGGCCGGGGTGGCCCCCGTACCGCAGAATGGATTTTTCCGCCCTGCGGCCCATGCCCATCGACATCGCCTCCCTCCACATCGGCCTGACCATCAGCATGCTGACGATGGCCGTGGCCTTGCCCGCGGTGATGGGCAAGGTGAACGATGCCGCCCGCCGCGCGCAGCTGGGTGTCATCCTGCAGGGCGTGGGCTGGGGCCTGCTGCTGCTCTCCGGGCTGTTCCCGCCCGGCGCCTGGTCCGACCGCCTCAGCTCCACGATGTCGATGGCGGGCATCTCGGGCGGGCTCGCCCTCAACGCCACGGCGTTCGACCTCTGGTGCGGCCACACGGTGCGCGCGCGGGTCCAGGTGCTGCTGGCCGTGCTGATGACCACCGGCTACGGCATGGGCTTCGCGAGCTACCCGTTCCGCGTGGGCTGGGCCAACTTCCTGCTGGGCCTGCAGATGGCGCTGATGGCGGCGGCCCACGCACGCCGCCCGCCGCTGCCGGTGGGGCGCTGGCGGTGGCTGCTGGTGGTGTCCCTCGTGCTGCAGATGATCGTCACGGTGTGGCGCGGCGTGCTCGGGGCCTTCTACACCGAGCTGTACCCGACCTTCCTCGCACCGCATCCGGTCAACCTCGCGTTCGCGCTGGTGGCCAACGCCACGGCCGTGCTGTCGCTCGTGGGCATCCTGCTCGCCCACCGCGACGAGGCGGCCCGCGCGCTGGAGCGCCTGGCCGCGCTCGACGGCCTGACGGGGGTCTTCAACCGGCGCGCCTGGCTGGTGCAGGCCGAGTGCGAACTCGCGGTGAGCCTGCGGCACGACCACCCGCTGGCCGTGCTGATGATCGACCTCGACCACTTCAAGCAGATCAACGACACCCGCGGCCACGAGGCGGGCGACCGCGCCCTGTGTTTCGTCGCCGAGGCCTTGCGCTCCGCGGTGAGGGCCGGCGACGTGGTGGGCCGCTACGGCGGCGAGGAGTTCTGCGTGCTGATGAACCACGCGGACCACGACGCGGCGAAGGCCTTCGACCGCCGCCTGCGCGCCTACCTGGCGGAGGCCGGCCCGCGCGAACTGGGCCACGACCTCACGTACAGCGCGGGCATCGCGATGCGCGCCTCGCGCGACGACACGCTGGACGCGATGCTGCGCCGGGCCGATGCGACGCTGTACGTGGCGAAGGCGCAGGGGCGGGCACGGACGCTCGATGCGCACATGCCGCTGATGCTGCCGGCCTGACGGCCGGGCCGGTCAGCGCGCGAGGCTGCGCAGCCCGGCGCGCAGCGCCTTCGCGAACCGCGGATCCGCCACCGCCCCGACGTTGAAGCGCGACCAGGGTGTCACCGCCGACGAGTCGACGCTGAAGATGCGCCCGGGCGCCAGCACGATCTTCTGCGGCAGCAGGGCCTTCGCGAGGGTCAGCGAGTCGTCGACGCCGGGCAGGGCCGACCACAGGTACAGCGACTGGGTCTGGCGCGTGAAGATCTCGGCACCCACGGATTCGAAGAGGGCCACCGCCTTTTCGTTGGCCTGCTGCAGCCGCGTGCGCAGGCGGTTCAGGTGGCGCTGGTAGTGGCCTTCGGTGAGCATCACGTCGATGGTGCGTTCGCAGTACTCCGAGCTGCTCACGTGCACCAGCGCCTTCAGGTCGGCCAGGTCGCTCGCGAGGTCGGGGCTGCAGGCGAGGAAGCCCACGCGCAGCGCCGCCGAGAACGACTTCGAGAAGCTGCCGATGTAGATCGTGCGCTCGAGCTGGTCGAGCGCCGAGAGGCGCGGGGACGACACGGCCTTGAAGTCGGCCAGCGGGTCGTTCTCGACGAGCAGCAGGTTGTACTTCTGCGCGAGCTGCAGCACGCGGAAGGCCTTGGCGGCCGACAGGTCCGAGCCGGTGGGGTTCTGCGCGAGCGACTGTGTGAAGAACAGGCGCGGCCGGTGGGCGATCAGCAGTTGCTCCAGCACCTCGAGGTCGGGGCCGTCGGCCAGGCGCGGCACGCCGAACACCTGGGCGCTCTGGATCTTGAGCTTGCCGAAGAGCGGGTAGTAGCCGGGGTCGTCCACCAGCACCTTGCCGCCGGGCGGCACGAAGTAGCGGATCACCATGTCCAGCGCCTCGTTCGCGCCCTGGGTCAGCACGATCTGGCGGGGCTCGGCGCCGATGCCGAAGTCGGCGAGCTTGCGCACGAGGTGCTCGCGCAGCGGTGCGTAGCCGTAGCGGCTGCCGTAGCGGAAGAGGGCGCCGAGGCCGGTGCGCACCACCTTCTGGTGGTACTTGTCGAGCCGCACGTCGGCGAGCCACTCGACCGGCGGGAAACCGTCGCCCACGGCCAGCGCATCGGGTTCGGTCTTCAGCTGCTCGCGCATCAGCCACACGATGTCCATCGCCCGGCCGAGGTTGCCGGCTTCCTCGTCGGTGGGCTTGCGTACCGTCTGCGGCAGCACGAAGTAGCCCGAGCCGCGGCGCGGCTCGATCAGCCCGCGGGACACGAGCAGCTCGAACGCGGCCACCACGGTGTTCTTCGCGTACTTGTGCAGCGCGGCCATCTCGCGGAGCGACGGCAGGCGGTCACCGGCCTTGAACGCGCCGTCGCGGATCTGGCGTTCGATCGCGTCGGCGAGGGTCACCGGAAGGGGGTTGGCGCGGGTGGGGGCCGTCATGCCTGCATCATGACACGCAGGAACACCCGTGGGGCCGGTCCATCAACTGTCCTTCGGAACTGTACCTTTCCGTCCTGGTACAGCCGGCCTAAAGTTCGGCACCGCTTCAACTTGCCTGCAGGACCCCCGATGACGATCGACTCGCGACTCCCCAACTTCCGCGCCCTCACGCCCGCCCAGCGCTTCGAGCACATCGCCACGGCCGTGGGCCTGTCCGCCGAGGACAAGGCGCTGGTGACGGCGCCCGGCGCACTCACCACCGCCCGCGCCGACGGCATGATCGAGAACGTCATCGGCACGTTCGAGCTGCCGTTCGGCGTGGCCGGCAACTTCCAGGTGAACGGGCGCGACGTGCTCGTGCCGATGGCCGTCGAGGAGCCGTCCGTGGTGGCGGCCGCCTCGTTCATGGCGAAGATCGTGCGCGGCTGCGGCGGCTTCGAGACGTCCAGCACCGGTCCGCTGATGCGCGCCCAGGTGCAGGTGCTCGGCATCACCGACCCGTACGGCGCGCGCCTCGCGCTGCTGAAGCACCGCGACGAGATCCTCGCGGTGGCCAACAGCCGCGACAAGGTGCTGATCGGCCTCGGCGGCGGCTGCCGCGACATCGAGGTGCACGTGTTCCCCGACACCGCGCGCGGCGCGATGATCGTGATGCACCTGATCGTCGACGTGCGCGACGCGATGGGCGCCAACACCGTCAACACGATGGCCGAGGCCGTGTCGCCCCTCGTCGAGAAGCTCACCGGCGGCACGGTGCGCCTGCGCATCCTGTCGAACCTCGCCGACCTGCGCCTGGCACGGGCCCGGCTGCGCGTGACGCCGGAGGCGCTGAAGACCGCCGAGCGCAGCGGCGAGGAGATCATCGAGGGCATCATCGACGCGTACACCTTCGCCGCCGTGGACCCGTACCGCGCGGCCACGCACAACAAGGGCATCATGAACGGCATCGACCCCGTCATCGTCGCCACCGGCAACGACTGGCGCGCGGTGGAGGCGGGCGCCCATGCGTACGCCTGCCGCAACGGCCGCTACACCTCGCTCACCACGTGGGAGAAGGACACCTCGGGCGCCCTCGTGGGCACCATCGAGCTGCCGATGCCCGTGGGCCTCGTGGGCGGTGCGACGAAGACGCACCCGCTCGCGAAGCTGTCGCTGAAAATCATGGGCGTCGCGTCGGCCCAGGAACTGGGCGAGGTGGCCGCGGCCGTGGGCCTGGCCCAGAACATGGGCGCGCTGCGGGCGCTGGCCACCGAAGGCATCCAGCGCGGCCACATGGCCCTGCATGCGCGCAACATCGCACTGGTGGCGGGTGCCACGGGCGAGGAGATCGACATCGTCGCCCGCCGCATGGCGAGCGAACACGACGTGCGCACCGACCGCGCCGTCGCGCTGCTCGAGGAACTGCGGCGCCGTTGAGGCCCGCCCGTGCGCCCCGGAGGGCGCATCCGAACGATCCACCCCTGGAGAACACCATGACAGAAAGAACATCGACCCGGCCCTGGCGCCTGGTCGAAGTGTGGGGCGACACCGTGGACACCCGGCACCTCGCCTGGTCCATCGCCATCGGGCTCGGCGTGAGCCTGGCCGGCTTCCTGATCGCACGCCGGCTGCTCGTGTCGGCCGTGGCCACGCCCGAGCTGGCGCGGGCCTACGCGATGCTCGCGGGCCTCGCCGGCTGCGTGCTGTCGGGCGTGATCTGCGCCCGGATCTTCCCGCCGAAGCGCGAGGTGGTCGAGGGTGACGCCATCGTCGACCCGACGTGGCGTCTGGAAGTGCTGGCACGGCTCGACGAGGAACACGGCGGGCTCGGCCGGCTCGCCGACCTGCCGCCCGTGGTGGTGGCCGAGATGAAGGAACTGGGCCTCCACGACCTCTTCGCGGCCCACGAGAAGAACGCTCCGGCGCAGCGCACCGCGCGCGCCACCGCCACTCCGGTGGCCGCCCCGACCCTCACCGCGAGGAAAGCCTGATGGACATCCCCCTGCTCAGCGACATCTATGTCGCGATCGCGATGGGCCTGCTCGGCGCCGTCGTGTTCGCCGCGATCGGCCTCGTCTCCGGCACCGACGAGACCACCACGCTCGCACCGCTCACGCTGCTGGTGGTGCTGCTCGGCGTGCCGCCGGCCGGCGTCTTCACGTTCTTCCTCGCGGGGGCCGTGGCCAAGCACATGACCCACGCCATTCCCACCGCGCTGCTGGGCATCCCCGGCGACACGATGGCCACGCCGCTGATGCAGGACGCCAACGCGCTGCGCAACCTCGGCGTGCCGCACATCGCGCTGCGCAAGATGGTCTCGGGCGGCATCATCGCGGCGTTCGTGGCCGTGCCGCTGGCGGTGCTGTTCGCCGTGCTGATCGCGCCGTTCGGCCCCACGATCACGAAGGCCGCGCCGTGGATCTTCGTGGCCGCCGCCGTGCTGATCGCCTACTTTTCGCCGGGCCGCTGGGCCTCGGTGGCGGTGCTCGTGCCGTTCGTCGTGCTGATCATCGCGCTGCAGACGCTCACCGCGAAGTACGACGTGAAGCTCAGCATCAGCTACTTCCTCGGCATCGCCATCGGCCCGCTGGTGGCCGACCTGTTCTCGGTGATGTCGCCGCACGACCGCAAGCGCATGACCCGCGACAGCGTGCGCACGTTCCAGCTCGCACCCGACGTGAAGGGTTGGTCGGGGTACTTCCCGAACCCGCTGAAGGTGCTGGACGCCGCGCAGACGAAGTGGACCCTGATCACGGCCGGCGTGTCGAGCGCCACCTTCGTGTTCAGCCCGGTCGCGATGACCGTGGTGCTGGGCGAGGTGGTCGGCTCACGCATCAAGCACGCCTACCACCGCATGACCACGGTGCTGAGCGCGCGCAACGGTGTCACCGAGGCCACCTACATCGCCGAAGCGCTGATCCCGCTGATCGCGTTCGGCCTGCCGCTGAGCCCGGTGGCCGCCGGCCCCGCCGCGCCGCTGTTCAACGCGCCGCCGCGCTTCACGGTGGATGCCGCGTCCGGCTCGGTGAACAACCTCCACACGCTGATGAACAACTGGGAGTTCCTCGGCTACGGCATGCTGTCGGTGCTGATCGCCGCACTCGTGTCCTACCCGTTCGCGATGAACTTCGCCCGCCGTGCTGCGCTCTTCGTGTCGCGCCGCATCAGCCACGAGGCCATCATCGCCACGTTCGTCGGCCTGATCATCGTGATCAGCGTCTGGGAAGGCGGCCTGCTCGGGCTGATGGTCATCCTGACGATGGGCCTGGCCGGCGGCCTGCTGTCGCGCATCCTCGGCTTCAACGCCGGCGTGCAGTTCATGGGCTACTACACCGCCGTGCTGACCGTGCCGGCGCTGCTGAAGCTCTTCGTGTGAGGCCCGCGATGAAACCGTCCGTCAGGATCGTCGAGGTGGGGCCGCGCGACGGCCTGCAGAACGAGAAGCAGCCGATCTCCGTGGACACGAAGGTGGGCCTCGTCGAGCGGCTTGTCGCCGCCGGCGTGACCCACATCGAGGCCGCGTCGTTCGTGTCGCCGAAGTGGGTGCCGCAGATGGCCGGCAGCGCGGAGGTCATGGCGCGCGTGCCGAAGGTGGCCGGGGTGCACTACAGCGCGCTCGTGCCGAACCTGCAGGGGCTGGAGTCGGCGCTGGCGGCCGGCTGCGAGGAGGTGGCCGTGTTCGCGGCGGCCTCCGAGACCTTCTCGCAGCGGAACATCAACTGCTCCATCCGCGAGAGCCTCGAGCGCTTCCGCTCGGTGGTGGACCTGGCGCTCGCGAAGGGCCTGCGCGTGCGCGGCTACGTGTCGTGTGTGCTCGGCTGCCCGTTCGAGGGCGCCATCGACCCCGAGCAGGTGGCCGGCGTGGCCGTGGCGCTCGCCGAGATGGGCTGCGGCGAGATCTCGCTGGGCGACACCATCGGCCGCGGCACGCCCGACGGCATACGCCGCATGCTGGAGGCCACGGCCCGCCGGCTCGGCATCGAGCGGCTCGCGGGCCACTACCACGACACCTGGGGCATGGCCGTGGCCAACGTCGCCGCGTCGCTGGAGATGGGCGTGCGGACCTTCGACAGTTCGGTGTCCGGCCTGGGCGGATGTCCGTACGCGCCCGGGGCCACCGGCAACGTGGCGACCGAGGACGTCGTCTACCTCCTGAACGGCATGGGCTTCGACACCGGCATCGACCTCCCGAAACTCGCGGAGGCCGGGCGCTACATCGGCGAGGCGCTCGGACGGCCCACGTCGTCGCGGGTGGCGAGGGCGCTGGCGGCGTCCTGCGCCTGACGCGGACGCTCCCCATTTTTGAGGATGGCGGCCGCCCGGGCCGTCCTTCATGCTGGGCGCCCACGCGGGCGCGGCCCGCCATTCCAGGGGAAAGCATGGGTTCCATCGCCATTTCGGGCGCGCGCCTGCGCGTCAACGACCGCGAGGTGCAGCGCAACGGGCCGTTCCAGCGAACCTACCTGGCCGAGGGGGACTCGTGGATGGACATGAGCGCCTGGAACCAGGGCTCCCTGCCCGAGTACCTCGCCCGGGACTTCAACAAGGACGGGAAGAGCAACCTGATCATCAACATCGCCACGTCCGGTCACACGCTGACCCGGATCGTGGACATGATGAACAACGACCTGCTCTGGTGGATCAGGCAGCAAACCTACGACGGCATCCTCTTCAGCGCGGGTGGCAACGACTTCATCGATGCCGCCCTCGATCCGGCACCGGGCCAGGGCCTCCTGGTGGACTGCCGTGCGATCGCGCCGCCCGCCGATGCCGCGGGCTGCATCCGCCCCGGCGCCTTGGCCAACCTGATCGGCTACCTGAACACCAACTTCGACGCGATCCACCAGGCCGTCCGCAGCAGCAAGCAGAACCAGGCCACGACGATCTACCTGAACGGCTACGACACGGCCACCGCGCGGGACGCCCCCGCGATCCGGAACCTCTCCGGCCCGTGGCTCTACACCGCCTACGTCAAGAACGGCATCCCGCCCGGCCTGTGGCCCGACCTGACGGCCCTGCTGTTCGCCAGGATCGAGGAGACGATCCAGGGCTGGGCCACCGCCCACACCGGCGTGCAGCTGGTGGCCACCACCGGCCTGCTCACCCCCGCCGATCCGGCGTCGACCGGGGACAGCGGGGACTGGGTCAACGAGATCCACCCGAACCCGTCGGGCTGGCGCAAGCAGGTCAAGGCGTGGCGCGCGGTCTTGCCGCCGTGAAGCCTTCGGGAAGGCGTGCGGGTCAGCGCCTCGCCGGGCGGGACGCCGCGTCGGCGCGGTCCGCGGACCGACGCCGCGATCCCGGGCGGGGAACCAGCATGCCGACCTGCTCGCGGTACGCGCGGTAGCGCTCGCCGAACTGCCGCACGAGGTCACGCTCCTCGAACGCGATGCCGATGAGGATGTAGACCGTGAACCCCGCGGCGAACAGCAGCCGGCCGGCCGTCATCACCGGCACCGACCAGAAGGTGAGCAAGAAGCCCAGGTACAGGGGATGACGCACCCAGCGGTAGAGCAGCGGCGTCCGGAACCGGGTTTCGGGCAGCGGGCGGCCGGTGAGCGGGGCGGAGACCTGCCTCAGCCCGAACAGCTCGAAGTGGTCGATCTGGAAGGTGCTGGCCAGCATCAGCACGCAGCCGAGTGCGAACACGCTCCACAGCAGTGCCGCGCCGGCGCGGTCGTCGACCTGCCAGACGACCGGCGCGTCGATCGGCACCCAGAACCGGAACATCAGCAGCAGCACCGCGCAGCTGGCCACCAGGAAGGTGCTGCGCTCGACGACCGGGGGAACGATGCGGCTCCACCACTGCTTGAAGCCGCGGCGGGCCATGAGGCTGTGCTGGATGCCGAACACCGCGAGCAGCAGGAGGTTGGTGCCGACGGCCTGCTCCCAGGGGGCCTCGGGGCCGACGTCGACCGACCTCGGCACGAGCAGGTTGGCGCTGAAGCCGACGAAGTACGCGAGGGTGGCGAGGCCTGCCGCGTAGGCAGCCACGCCGTACAGGAACGAAAGCAATCGGTGCATGGCGATCTCCGGGTCCGGGGGTTGAGCGTGTGGAGATCGTGGATGCGGAGCGTCCCTCCAGCGTCCCTGTGCAGCGGCCTCGTGCCCGGCTATAAACGCCCGATGACGTCCACTTCACCGCCCTCGCTGGAACTGCAGGTGTTCGGCACGCCCGTCGCCGTGGTGGCCGGGCGCGAGACGCGGCTGCCGCTGAAGCGCGCCGTCGCGTTGCTGGCCTACCTGGGCTTCAACGCGGGGGACGTGCCGAGGGCCCACCTCGCCGCCCTGCTGTGGCCGGACGCCGATGAATCGCAGGGACGCACCCGCTTGCGGCGGCTGGTCTACACGGTCGAGGAGGCGCTCGGTGGCCCGGTCCTGTCTGCCGCCGGCGACGGCCTCGCGCTGGACGCCGGGAAGGTCGGAATCGATGCGCTCCGGTTCGCGCGGTTCGCCCGCCGCGCGGTGGCGTCCGCGGCGCTCGACGAGGCCACCCTCGCGGAAGCCCGCGCATGGATCGAGCGGGCGCGGCGCCCGATGCTGCAGGGCATCGCCTTCGGTTCCGAGGTCTTCGACGACTGGCTCAAGGCGGTGTCGCTGGAACACGAGCACCTCCTCGCACGGCTGCTGGAGCGCCTGGCCGACGCGCTCGGCCAGCGCGGGGAGTTCGCGGCGGCGGTGGAGGTCGCGGAGGGGCTCGTCGCACTCGACCCGTACCGCGAACCGAGCCACGTCCTGCTGATGCAGCTGCACGCACGCCAGGGCCACAGCGCCGGGGTCGAGGCCGCCTACACCCGCTGCGCCGAGCTGCTGCGCGCGGAGTTCGGCATCCCGCCCGGACCGCAGACCGAGCGGTCGTACCTGCGGCTGACGGAGGACCTGAAGCGCCTGCTGTCGAACCGGGTGGAACGGCCGGCCGTGCGTTTCGCCGAAGGCGGTGCGGGCGCGATCGCGTACACGACGCTCGGGGCGGGCGAGCGGGCCCTGGTGGTGTGCCCCGGGTTCGTCGGCCACATCGAGATCGCGCTGGAGCACCCGCCGTTCCGCGAGTGTGTCGAGGCCCTGGCGGACCGCTTCCGGGTGATCCTGTTCGACCGGCGCGGCGTCGGCCTGTCCGAGCGCCTGCGCGCGACGAGCACGCCGGCCGCGCTGGCGGCCGACATCGCGGCGATCCTCGCGCATGCCGGCGTGCCGCGCGCGTGGATCTTCGGCTCGTCCGAGGGCGGACTGGGCGCGATGCGCTTCGCCATCGACCATCCCGGCCGTGTCGAGGGCCTGTGCCTGTTCGGCTCGCTGGCCCGGGGCTCGGCCGCACCCGACTACCCGTGGGCACTGCCCGCGGCCGCGTACGACGTGTGGCTGCAGCGGCTCGTCGCGGGGTGGGGCGGACCGGCCGGCATCGAGACCTTCGCGCCCAGCCGGGCGGACGACCCCGCGTGGCGCGCCTGGTGGGCCCGCATCGTGCGGCATGCGGCGTCTCCGGGCGGCCTGGAGACGATCCTCGGCGGCCTGCGGGATGCGGACTTGCGCGCGGACCTGGGCCGCATCAACGTGCCCACGCTCGTGATGCACCGGCGCGGCGACCGGGCGGTGCGGTTCGAAGCGGGCGAGCACCTGGCCCGGACCATCCCGGGGGCCGCCTGGCAACCGCTGGAAGGAGAGGACCACTTCTGGTGGTGCGGCGACAGCGCCACCGTCACCGAAGCGGTCCTGCGGTTCACTGTGCGGTGATCACTTCTTGCGCGCCGCGATCGCCTTCTCGGCGCCGTTGACCAGGTCGGCGCCGATCTGGCCCTTCCACTTCTCGTAGACCGGGCGCGTGGCCTTCACGAAGGCGTCGCGCTCGGCCGGGGCGAGCTGGGTGATGGTCACGCCGTGCGAGGCGATCTCCTTCAGCAGGGGCTTGTCGGCCTCGACCAGGCCCTTGCGCGCGATGGCGATCTCTTCCTTGCCGGCGTCGATGGCGGCCTGCTTGACGATCTCGCGGTCGGCGGGCGTCCAGCTGTTCCAGATGTCCTTGTTCACGACGAAGATCAGCGGGTCGTTCACGTAGCCCCACATCGTGATGTGCTTCTGCGCCACACTGTGCAGCTTGGCGGCCTGGTACACGGCGATGGGGTTCTCCTGGCCGTCCACGGCGCCGCTGGCGAAGGCGGGCTGCGCGTCGGCCCAGCTCATCTGCGTGGGGTTGGCGCCCAGGGCCGTGAAGGTGTCGAGGAACAGCGGCGAACCCACCACGCGGATCTTCAGGCCCTTCAGCTCGGCCGGCGACTTGATCGCCACCTTGGAGTTGGAGATCTCGCGGTAGCCGTTCTCGCCCCAGGCGAGCGGCACCACGCCGGCCTTGTCCAGCGTCTGGAAGATCTTCTGGCCCACCTCGCCCTGGGTCACGGCGTCCACGGCGGCGTAGTCCGGGAACAGGAACGGCAGCGAGAACAGGTTGAGCTGCTTGACCTGCGGCGACCAGTTGATGGTGGAGCCGACGGCCATGTCGATCACGCCCTGGCGCAGCGCGGAGAACTCGCGCGTCTGGTCGCCCTGGATCAGCGAGACGCCCGGGTACAGCTTGATGTTGATGCGGCCCTGCGTGCGCTCGCGGACCTTGTTCGCCCACAGCTCGCCGCCCTTGCCCCACGGGAAGGCGGGGCCTAGCACGAGCGACATGCGGTACTCGCTCTTGTAGGCGGTCTGCGCGAGGGCGGCCGGCGTCACGAAGGCGAGGGCGGCGGCCGCGGCCACGGTGGAGGCGAGGAAGGTGCGCAGTTTCATGGGGTGAATCCGGTTGGAGAGGGGAGAAGTTCAGTAGCCCAGCTGGTGGGGCAGCCACAGCGCCAGGGACGGGAAGGCGACCACCAGCAGCATGGCGAGGGTCATGGCCAGCACGAACCACACGACCCAGCGCGTGGTCTCTTCCATGCGCACGCCGGCGATCTTGCTGGCCACCATCAGGTTCACGGCCATGGGCGGGGTGAACTGGCCGATGGCCACGTTGAGCGTGAGCACGACGCCGAACCACACCACGTCCCACTGGTAGTGGGCCATGATGGGCATCAGCAGCGGCACGAAGATCAGGAAGATGGAGATGCCGTCGAGGAACATGCCGGCGATCAGCAGCATCACGATCAGCAAGCCCAGCACGCCGCGCTCGCCCAGGCCCGAATCCACGATGGCCCGCGTGATGGGGTCGATGACACCCAGCGTCGACAGCGAGAACGCGAAGATGCCCGCGAGCGACACCACCACGAGGATCACCGCCGACAGCTCGCCCGCCTCGCGCAGGATGACGAACAGGTCGGGGACACGGATCGTGCGGTGGATGAACATGCCGACGAAGAGGCCGTAGAACACCGCCACCACGGCGGCCTCGGTGGGCGTGAACCAGCCGGCGCGCATGCCGCCCAGGATCACCACGGGGGCGGCCAGCCCCCACGAGGCCTCGCGCAGGCTGCGCCAGAAGGGCGGGCGGGGCATGCCGGCTTCGGCGGCACCCATCTTGTGGCGGCGGGCCAGCCACACGGCGGGCACGATCAGCGCGATGCCGGCGAGGATGCCGGGGATCATGCCGGCGGAGAACAGGGCCGGCACGGAGGCGCCCGGCACCAGCACCGAATAGATGATGAAGGCGACCGACGGAGGGATGAGGATGTCGGTGGCGGCCGCGCTCGCGACCACGCTGGCGGAGAACGAGGCCGGGTAGCCCGCGCGGGCCATCGCGGCGATCATCACGCCGCCCACGGCTGCGGCGGTGGCCGGACCCGAGCCCGAGATGCCGCCGAGGAACATCGCCACCGCGATGGCCACGAGCGGCAGCATGCCGGGCCCGCGGCCCACGATGGCGACGGCGAAGTTCACGAGCCGCAGGGCCACGCCGGACCGGTCGAAGATGGAGCCCACGAGCACGAACATCGGGATGGCCAGCAGCGGGTACTTGCCGAGGCCCGCGTAGAAGTTCTGCGGCACGGCCAGCAGCCCGAACCACGACGCGTCGGCGTTGGCGAGCGCGATGGCGGCGGCACCGGCCAGGCCCAGCGCGGCGCCGATCGGCACCCCGAGGAACATCATGCCCAGGAAGGCGATGAACAGCAGCGCGGCGATCATGCGTCGGCTCCCGGCGTGGTGCGACCGCGCCGCAGGCGAACGAACACCTGCACGGCGCGGGCCGTGGTCAGGGCGCACAGCACGGGCAGCCAGATGGAGTACCACCATTGCGGCGCGCCGATGCCGGGCGAGGTTTCCTCGAAACGGTAGTCGTCCCACACCACGCGCACGCTCAGCACGGTGATGAGGCCGAACAGCAACGCGACCATCAGGGCGCCGAACTCGGCGAGCACCCGCCGCCGGCGCTCGGAGCCGCCGTCGGCGAAGAACTCGATGCGGATGTGCAACTGGCGCGCCACGGCAGCGGAGCCGCCGACCAGGGCCAGCACGATCATCAGGAAGACCGAGATCTCCTCGGTCCAGGCGAACGAGGCGCTGGTGAAATAGCGCACCACCACGTTGGCGAAGGTGATCAGCGCGAGGGCCGCCATCGTCAGGACGATGAGCCAGTCTTCCAGGGCGAGGGATCGGGGTTCGGGGGAGGGGGACGGTTCGGTGCCGGGCGGGGAGGAAGACATGGACGGCGCGGGGAGCGGAGGGGGCGATCGGGGTCAACCCGGATCTTGTCGCCCGGGCGTGCGCACGGCCATGAGGGCATGCCCTAGTCGCGGCGGGCCGCCCCTCCGGGTCAGGTCGTCGCCAGCAACGCCGTCAAACGTTCGCGGACGCGGTCGTCGGTCTCCTCGTGAAGCGCCTGCGACAGCAGGGCCGATGCCGCCGAGGGCCAGTGCGCGCGCCCCCAGCCCTCCAGGGCGCCGACCGCCATGTGGCGGTTGCGGATGACCGGGCTGCGCAGCCCCGCCTCCACGAGCGGCCAGCCGCGGCCCGGGAAGGCGCCGAGCGCCTGCAGGATGAAGTCCAATGCCCGATGGTTCACGAACGCTTCGCCGAAGCCCATCTCGTTCGCGGGGCCCGTGGAGATCGCGGGGAGGTCGAGCTGCTCCCGCGCGAGCGCGACGACACGCTCGACCCGTTCCGTGTCGTCCGTGCGCATCAGGTCGAACCACTGTTCGCTGGTGCGATCGCGCTGCCGGGCGAAGCGCGTCTCCCAGATGTCCAGGCCCATGCGTTCGGCGGCGGTGCTGGCGACCCAGAAGGCGTCCGGGTCCGTGTCGCCGAGGGCCGCCCGCACCAGCTCCGGCCAGTGCGGTGCGGACCGGATCCGCGCGGCGGCGTCGCGCACGCGTTCGCGGTGGGCGGGTGTCCATCCGATCGTTTCGAGGGGCTCCCAGGTGCGTTCCGCATCGTCGACGAAGCCGGCGATGTCGGCCACGGCGAGGTAGGTCGCCAGCGGGGGCGAGACCTGCGAGGCCACGTGTGCGAGGTACCGCACCACGGCCTGCGCCCCGTCGTCGTAGTCGGAGATGTCCGCGGCCGGGCCGCCGCGCAGCAGCGCCTGGATCAGCTCGCCCGCACCGGCGAGCAGGGGCGCGTCCACCTCCGCGGCCTGCAGGGCCGCCAGCAGGCCGCCGCCGGTCGCGCAGGCATGCGCGAGGTACTCGTTCATCACCGAGTTCCTGTACCCCTCGCGCAGCAGCCAGGCGCGGATCGCGGGCTGCTCCGTCCCGGCCAGCCGCTCCACGAGGTGGATGCGGCCCCAGCCGTCCACGCGCCGGGCGAGGTCCCACAGGGCCTCTTCCCCTTCGGCGGGCGGCAGCGTGTTGCTCAGCGCGACGGATGCATAGAGCGTGAACTCGTCGTGCAGGCCGAGGCGCACCAGCACCTCGGTTTCCTGCGGCGGGCGGATGAGGCCCAGCAGCGCGATGCCCATCTTGACGGGGCCACGGTCCGGGCTTTCGCACACCAGCCAGCGCGCGAAGGCATGGAGCCGCCCGGCATCGATCTCGCGCGAGCCGCGGACGCCGGTCAGCAGCGCGTCGGCGAGCCGCATCACCTCGCCCTCGGTCACGAAGTCGTAGAAGTCCTTCACGTGCTCGGGCGTCGGCGTGTTCGATGCCGCTTCCAGCATGTGCAGGACCTTGTCCACCGAGTCCGGCTCCGAGTGCCCCACGTGATGGCTGAGGACCCCGTCCGCGGCACCGGCGGCCCAGCGGAGGTCGGAGCCGCTGCGGCTGACCACCGCGTCCTCGTCGGGCAGCGTGGCCGCGGCCTCCGGCAGGCGGCCATCGGGCTCCAGCGGGAAGCTGGCGAGGTACCCGAAGAGGCTCGGGCGGCCGTCGACCCAGGGGGCGGGGAAGCCGCCCACCATCGTCGGGGGTGGCGGCGAGGGCAGCTTGCCTGCGTTGCCTCCAAGCAGGCGCTTCAACCATTCCATGGCTTCCTCCCTCTTTTGTCGTTCGTTGCCTGGATTGTCACCCGGCGGCACATCCATGGGCCCGAAGCGCGCGCGGCATGTGATGGTGGTCGCCAATGCGCGGGCCTGCGGGAGAATGCCCGCTCCGGAACGCAAGCACGACCCCCATGAAGTTGAACACGGATGCTCCTTCATTCCCCGCTCAGCCCCAAGCCGCGGCGCTGCGCGAGGCGCTGAGCGATGCGGCCCTGCGCCGAGCCGGCGGCGATGCGATCTTCCAACGCGGCCAGCGCTATGCCGCGTCCGGTGCGGTCCGGGTGACCAAGGAGCAGGGCGTCGACGTCCCCAGGATCTTCGCCACCGTGACCGGCACCGAGTCCTATCGCACCGAGGTGTGGGTGCGTGACCATGAAGTGGACGGGGCGTGCGACTGTCCGAGCGCGCACGACACCGGGTTCTGCAAGCACCAGGTCGCGTTGGCACTGGTGTGGCGCGCGCGACTGGGCGGCGAGGCGGCCGTGCCCGAGGAGGTCGAACGCCAGGCGGCGAAGGCACCGGCACGAAGAGGCGAGGACAAGCGGCAGGCGCTTCACGATTTCCTGCACGGCCTCGACAGCAAGGTACTGGCCGAGCGGCTGATGCAGCTCGCCGACGGCGACCGGGCGATCGCACGCGACCTTCAGCAGTGGAGGTTGTCGAGCGACGTTCCCGAGAACCTCGCCGAAGCGAAGGCCCGGGTCACGCAGATCATGTCGCCCGGGCAGAGCTTCATTGCGTGGAACGAGGGACGCGACTACGTGCGGCGGGCCGAGGCGGTGCTGCCGCTGCTGGCGAAGGCCCGGGAGCGCGAGGCCAAGACGGCCTTGGCGCTTTGCCTGCATGCGATGCGGCGCGGCTGGGCGGTTCTGGAACAGGCCGACGACTCGGACGGAGACGTCGGCAACCTGGTCTCGGCCATCGGTGCCGAATGGGTCGCCGCCCTGGGGCGGGCCGGCCCGCAGCCTGCGGCATTCGGCGATACGTACCTGCAGCTGTTGCTGGACGATCCCTTCGGCTGCTTCGACACGGCGGCGGCGGAAGCCGCGATGGGCGAGGCGGCGCTCCTGCGCTTCCGGGAGGCGCTGGCGCGGCGCTGGCGTGAGGCCGACGCCGGTGAGTTGCGCTGGTCGACGCTGGAGCAGATGTACCTGGCACAACTCGAGGCTGTGGGCGATGTCGACGGCGCGCTGGCCGTGCTGAGGCGGAACCTGTCCGAGCCGTGGGACTACTGCCGCGTCACTGCTTTCCTCGAACGGCATGGACGCCTGCGCGAAGCCTTCGCCCACGCGGAACTCGCTCACCGCGCTCATCCGGACAACCACCGCGTGCAGGAGGATCTGCTGCGCTGCTACGAGCGCGACGGCTGGGTGGACGAAGCGTTCTCGCTGCGCCGCCGGCAGTGGGATTCGCAACCGGGCGTCGACACCTACCTCCACGTGCTGGCAGCGGGCCAGGCGGCTGGACGCGACCGCTCCTTGCTTCGCGACGAGCTGCATGCAGAGCTCGTCGCGCTGGAGGCGAGCGAGGTGACGCGGGATGGGGCGCGAGACGTCACGCTGAGAGCTGTCGTGCTGTGCGCCGAGGACCGATGGCAGGAGGCGGTTGCCGTCGTGCAGCCGCCGGCGCATTGCGACGAACGCGTCCTGGCGGCTCTGGCGAGGCAACTGGGTCCCGGGCACGCGGCCCAACGCATCGAATTGCTGATGCGCGTGTTCTCCCGGACGATGCGGACGTCGTCGAGCCCGTACCGGGAGGCGCTCGCGCTCGTCGCCGAGATCGGTGCGTTGCTCGACCCGCCCCGGCAGGCGGCGTGGCTGGCACGGCTGCGGGCCGACTACAAGGCGAAGCGGAACTTCGTGCGGGACCTTCCGGGCGCGTGACCTGCGCCGAGCCGGACCGGCTCACGCCGCGGACCGGTGCCCCGGGGGTGTCAGCGACTGCGCCCACTGGCGGTAGATCCGGCTCGCCGTCGCCTGCAGGGCCGGAAGCTTCGTGCGCATGTCCGCGAGGATCTGCCTGCGCGACTGGACCGCGGGCCCGCCGGCCACGGACAGTTCGGCGCGGGCGTGTTCGCACCATTCCGAGACGATGTCCTCGGTGACCTCGAAGTGGCACTGGAAGGCCATGTGCCGGCCGATCGCGAACGCCTTGTTGAGGCAGTGGGTGCCGTACAGCAGGCGGCGCGCGCCGGCCGGGATGGCGAAGGTCTCGTAGTGCCAGTTGAAGCCGACGACCTCGTCGGCGCCGAAGAGGGCGGTGCCGTGGGGCGTCACGTGCAACCGGCTCCAGCCGATGTTGGCCCACGCGTTGCGGCACACGTGCGCCCCGAGCGACTTCGCCATCATCTGCGCCCCGAAGCAGTGGCCCAGCACGGGCACGTCGAGGTGCATGGCGCTGCGCACGAACTGCAGTTCCTCGGCGATCCAGTCGAGCGGGTCGTTCACGCTGCGGTTGCTGCCGAGCAGCACGATGCCGCTGTAGTCGGGGGCGCTGAGAGGGAGGCTGTCGCCCTCGTCCGGGCAGAAGACCTTCGTCTCCATGCCGCATTGTTCGAGGCAGCGGACGAGGAAGCCACCGCGCTGGGTCTGGTCGTGCTGAAAGATCGCCACGGGTCTCATGGATGGGGCGCGTTGCGGCGCGCCGGCTGTGGAGGAGCGATCAATCTAGGGGCGGGGGTGTCAAGACGGCGTCAATTCGAAGGGGCCCGTGAATTGACACGATCTTGATGGGCGCTTTCCTACGATGCGGGCCTTTGCTTCGAGGGGAGGTCGACATGTTCGATGGGCCGGGCATCCTGCTGGCGCTGGCCGCGGTTGTCGGACCGCTGGCCTGCGCCTGGTGGCTCATCGGTGCCTGTTGCGCGCCCCCGCGTTCGTGGGGGCGCGGCGGGGGGCGGCTTGGGTGCGAGACCTCACAATCCGGCCTACGGGGGCGACGACCTCCGGATTCCATTCACCCACGGAGAGAGACATGACGATTCGCATCTCGCTGCGGCCCCTGGCCGCGGCGGCGCTCGTGCTGGCCTGCGCCGGCGCCCAGGCCGCACGCTACGACGCCCCCGTCGCGGCCAACGCGTACATCACCTACAACGGTTTCGACTGGGCCTGGGCGAACCCCGTGGCCGCGGACGGCAGCTTCGTCGAATACGCGGCGCCCACGCTCTACACCGGCATCGACCTCAGCTACCAGTCCCAGTTCGGCTGGCGCCTGGCGACGGTCGAGGAACTCGCGTTCGCTCCGCTCGCATCGCAGTTCCTGTTCGAGGGCGCGAACGTGCCCGGCGAACCGGGCGCGAAGGACCCGGTAAGCGGCTCATGGGTCAACAACCCCGGACGCAACGGCATGGACATGGCCTGCGCCGCCGCGTACTTCAGCGCATGGGCCACCACCTGCAACTACGCCAACGGGCCCGGCCTGAATGTTCCCGGCTACCAGTCGTCGCCGTGGTGGGGGCAGCCCGGGTCGCAGGCGTGGTCGGACACGCTGGTCGTGCGGGTTGCCGCGCCGGTGCCGGAGGCGGCGACCGTTGCGATGATGCTCGCGGGCTTGGCGGTCATCGGCGCCGTGCGTCGTCGGCGTCGCTGAAAAAATGTTCGTCATCCCGGCGAACGCCCACTGCTGTCCGGGCAAAAACCGAGACGACCTCAAAACACTCGTCATCCCGGCGAAGGCCGGGATCCACTGCGGGCGTTGAGCGTGCGTGGCATCGAGTGTTCTGGCGTGGTGTTTTCTCTTCGGGTGAGGCCGCGCCGGGTCTCGGCCCGGCAGCCGACCTACTTTCTGACGTCAGAAAGTAGGCAAAGACCGCCGCTGCGCGGCGGCAACCCCAAGCCGCTGCGCTTCTCGACGCCTCCAACGGGGGATTCAAGAGCGCCGGCTCGCTTCGCATCGTGCTGGAGGTGGCGCACATTGCCTGCGGCGATGTGCAGCCGCGGTGTGGTTCGAGGTGGGTGAGTTGCGAGAGCCGATCGAGTCGACGGAAGCCCGATCGCGCCGGATGGCCCTGTTCATCGAGCATCTCCGCGACGGTGCCGATTTTCCCCGGACAGCAATGGGCGAACGCCGGGATCCACTGCGGTCGCCGCGCGTGATCATCCGATCTGGCAGAGCCGGCGTTTGCCGGGGTGCCCCTGGTTCCGGGCTGGTCGCCGATCGAGTCGCACCCGCCCTGGTTTCAGAGACGTCCCCGCGATCCAGCCGAGCCTCAGAGAGTTGCGTTGCCCTTCTTCCAGAGATTCGCAGCGGCCCGAGCCCGGTGCCGGACGCCCTGAGAGAGCGGCCCGGACGGAATCGACTGCAGGACAGCCGCAACCTCCGCGTCCACCGGAGCACCTTGCTCAACCCACCGCAGGGCCAACTCGACCCAGTACTCCGTCGGCCAGCACAGCCCGGCCAGGAGGACTGCTCTCACATCGGTCGGACCGCCGGGAAACTCGGCGAACGGTTGCTCGAGGGGAAGAACGATTCGGGGCGAGTTCATCGTCGCTCAGGATGCGGTTCGTGTCGCCGTCAAGGCTGGATGATCAGGGTGCCGCCTCCGAAGCGGATCGTTCGTCCCTCGAAGTCCGCTTCGGCCCAATCTTTCCGCTGATCGCTCTCGCAGTCGTCCATCACCCGGTACCCGGAGTCTTCACACCTCGTGGGGGGCAGCGCTCGGATGATCGAGCGCGGGAAGATGCCCCACTTCTCGCACAACTGCAGTTGCTGGCATGCCAGATCCAACTCGTTGATCTGGCCAACGAGTTGGGAGATGGCCAGATGATCCGTGCGAAGCGTGTCGTCGAGATCGGCCTTCAGTTGGTCGTGAAGCCGGCGAAGGTGTGCGATGGCGTTCTGCATGTTCGATTGTTTGCCGAGTCGGGGTTGGACATGGTGGGCATCGAAAGTTCTGGCCAAGCACAACGTCCGCTATCGCTGGGCAGAGCGGCCGCTGCGTTCAGGTTTTCGGGTCGCCCTCGTGCTTCACGGGAGGAGGGCGGACTCACCGGTGCGCCTCCACCCACACCAGGATGGTCTGCTGGACCTGGTTCGCGCGAGCAGGGCCGAGGACCCGGCTGCGATAAGGCGACGTGCTGCCCTGCACACCGGGAGCGGACTCGTGGATGGCCTGGGCCAGTTGATCCACGTAGACCTTCGACCTCGCTGTGTACGCCTGCCGTTCGGCTTCGTCGAGTTCGATGACCACGCTGTACTCGGCCGGGCCGTGGCTGCAACGCGCGTCCAGGAGGAGCGCGTCGCCGTCCCTCACCAGGAACCAAGCGTGTGGGCCATGGTCGATGACTTCCATTTCATCTCCTTTTGCTGGACGCCGGGCAGCGAAGTACAACGCCTTCCTCAGATGACTGGAGTCTCGTGAGCTGTTCCGGCTTCGATGTCGACCCGAACGAGCCGCGGGCCATCGTATTCCACGCCGCGGAGCAAGGTCGTGAACGCCACCACCCACTGGACTGGCGTGCGTCCCCGATGGTCCGCTGCGTGGGAGTCCGGCTCGGCACTGAGCAGCGTGCCCTCCCAGCCGCCGTGCCGTGCGAAGTCCTCGGCGATCTGCATGGCCAGCGAGCGTGCCTCGCTCGTCGACAGCCTGCGCGTGTTCTTCATGCGCGGAATGATCGGCGCAGCCCTGCGGCAGGAACTTCCGAGTTCAAAGCCTGCCGCCCGTGCTGCGACGACCGCGCAGAAGCGTGCACACGAGGAACACCGGCAGCGAAAGCGCGGCACCCATCACGAGCCCGACCGCAAGACCCGCGCCCCCATGGATCAGCCAGGGCGCCCAGTGGATCGTCCCGGCCTCGTGGAACTCGCCCTGCGGGTTGTGCTGCCACGTCACGCAGAGCATGGCGGCACCGCAGAGGGTGCCGACGATGACTGCGCATGCCATCAGCGTTCGCAAGTACGTGCCCATCGGCTCATGGTGCACGCGCCGTGTGAAGTGAGTGAGAAGTCGGCGAGGCTGTCGACCGGCCTCCGCGCTGCCGCCGCGGTGGATCCCGGCGTTCGCCGGGATGACGGGTGTTTTCGGGCGGGGGAGGTGCCGGGCGCGTGGGCCGCTCCAGCTTCGAGGCGAGCGCGCCACGGTGGCCACGCCGGTCGATGCATTGCACACCCAGACGGCAGGAGTCCTCAACTTCGCTCGGCCGGGTCCATTGACACCAGCCCGTATCGCATCATACTGTATGGATGAACAGTGTCACCCGAAACGCAGCGGCACCGCGTTTCGCGCTCCCCGACTACGCCGAACTCCACTGCCGCAGCAACTTCAGCTTCCTGACCGGTGCGTCGCACCCGGAGGAACTCGTCGAGCGGGCCATCGACCTCGGCTACACGGCGCTCGCCATCACCGATGAGTGTTCGCTGGCCGGGGTCGTGCGCGCCCACGTGGCCGCGCGCGACCGGCCGCTGCACCTGATCGTCGGGGCGGAGATGCGGCTGTCGCAGCCGCCCGTGTCGTCGGGCGAACCCGCCCACGAACATCCGATGCGCCTCGTGCTGCTCGCGCAGACGCGGCGCGGCTACGGCAACCTGTCGCAGTGGATCACCGTGGCACGCCGGCGGGCCACCAAGGGCAATTACGTGGCCCACGCCACCGACCTCGAAGGCCACGTGCCCGCGGCGCCCATGCTGGCGGGGCTGCCCGATTGCCTGGGGCTGCTCGTGGTGAGTGCCGACCAGCCGTTCGACCTCGTGTTCGCGCAGGCGGTGTGGCTCAAGACGTGGTTCCGGGACCGCGCCGTGCTCGCGCTCGAACTGCTGCACCGGGCGGGTGACGACGACCTGCTCGCGTGCGTGGAGCGGGTGGCCGCGCTCACGGGGCTGCCCATCGTGGCCGCGGGCGACGTGCTGATGCACGTGCGCTCGCGCAAGGCGCTGCAGGACACGCTCACCGCCACGCGCGTCAACCGCCCGGTGTCCGCGTGCGGCTGGCAGCTCGAGCCCAATGCCGAGCAGCACCTGCGGTCGCGCGCGCGGCTCGCCGCGCTGTACGACCCGGCATGGCTCGACCAGTCGCTGGTGCTCGCGGAGCGCTGCAAGTTCTCGCTGAAGGAACTGAAGTACGAGTACCCGCAGGAGCTGGTGCCACCCGGCGCGACACCCATCAGCCACCTGCGTGCGCTCACGTACGCGGGTGTGCCGAAGCGCTTCCCGAAGGGCCTGAAGGACGAACACGCGGAACAGATCGAGAAGGAACTCGGGCTGATCGAACAGCTGGAGTACGAGGCCTACTTCCTCACGGTGGCCGACATCGTGTCGTGGGCCCGCGCGCAGGGCATCCTGTGCCAGGGCCGCGGCAGCGCGGCGAACTCGCTCGTGTGCTACTGCCTGCAGGTGACGGAGGTGAGCCCCGAGCTGTCCACGATGCTGTTCGAACGCTTCATCAGCGCCGAACGCGACGAGCCGCCCGACATCGACATCGACTTCGAACACCAGCGCCGCGAGGAGGTGATCCAGTACCTCTACCGCAAGTACGGCCGCCACCGCGCGGCGCTCACCGCGGTGGTGATCAGCTACCGGCCGCGCTCGGCGCTGCGCGACGTGGGCCGTGCGCTCGGCATCGACGAATCGGCCATCGACCTCGTGGCGAAGAGCCAGCAGTGGTTCGACGGCCGCAGCGTCGACCCCGCGCGGCTGGGTGAACTGGGCTTCGACCCCGAGGCGCCGGTCACGCGCCGCTGGATCGAACTCACCGGCCAGCTCATCGGCTTCCCGCGCCACCTGAGCCAGCACCCGGGCGGCTTCGTGATCGCGAAGGACCGCATCGAGCAGCTCGTGCCCGTGGAAAACGCCGCGATGGAAGGGCGCAGCATCGTGCAGTGGGACAAGGACGACCTCGATGCGCTGGGGCTCATCAAGGTGGACATCCTCGCGCTCGGGATGCTGAGCGCGCTGCGGCGGTCGCTCGAATACTTGTCGCACAAGCTCGGCCGGCCGTTCGAGATGCAGGACATTCCCAACGAGGACAAGCCCACGTACGAGATGATCTCCCGCGCCGACACCGTGGGCGTGTTCCAGATCGAGAGCCGCGCGCAGATGAGCATGCTGCCCCGGTTGAAGCCCGGCACGTACTACGACCTGGTGGTGGAGGTGGCCATCGTGCGGCCCGGTCCGATCCAGGGCGGCATGGTGCATCCGTACCTGCTCAACCGCAGCGTGCCGAGGGAGAGCATCGTGTACCCGAGCGAGGAGATCAAGCCCGCGCTCGAACGCACCCTCGGCGTGCCCATCTTCCAGGAGCAGGTGATGCAGATCGCGATGCTCGCGGCCGACTTCACCGGCGGCGAGGCCGATGCGCTGCGCCGGGCCATGGCCGCGTGGAAACGCAAGGGCGGGCTGGGGCCGTTCGAGAAGAAGCTCGTGGGCCGCATGGTCGAGAAGGGCTACGAACTCGACTATGCCGAACGCATCTTCCGGCAGATCGAGGGCTTCGGCGAATACGGATTCCCCGAGAGCCATGCCGCCGGCTTCGCGCTGCTCGCGTACGCCAGCAGCTGGCTCAAGTGCCACCACCCCGACGTGTTCCTCACGGGCCTGCTCAACAGCCAGCCGATGGGCTTCTACGCGCCTGCGCAGCTGGTGCGCGACGCGCGTGCGCACGGTGTCGAGGTGCGGCCCGTCGACGTCACCGTGAGCACGTGGGACAGCACGCTCGAAGGCGAGGGTGAACCGCACCGTGCGGTGCGGCTGGGGTTGCAGCTCGTGAAGGGACTGAAGGGCGAGACCGCGAAGCGCCTGGTCGGCGCGCGCGCGGAGCGGCCCTTCGCCAGCGCCGAAGACCTCGCCCGCCGCGCCCACCTGGACGCCGGCGACCTGGAAGCGCTGGCACAGGCCGACGCACTGCGCACGCTGCCCGGCATCGCGGGCCACCGCCACCAGGCCGCGTGGGTGGTCGCGGGCATCGACACCCGGCCCACCGAACTGCTGCGGGCCACGCGTGTGCACGAGGCCTCGGCCGAGCTCGCCGCGCCCGCCGCCGTCGAGGACACGCTGGCCGACTACCGGTCCGTGGGCCTCACGCTGAAGACCCATCCGCTCGCGCTGCTGCGCGAGCAGCTCGATGCGTTCAAGGTGCTGCCGGCCGCCGTGCTGCGGAACCATCCGCACGGCCGGCTCGCACGCGCGAGCGGCCTCGTGACGCACCGCCAGCGGCCGCCCACCGCGAAGGGCACGATGTTCGTCACGCTGGAGGACGACACCGGCGCGGTCAACGTGATCGTGTGGCCGAAGGTGGTGGAGACGCAGAGGAAGCCGCTGCTGGGCGCCACGCTGATGACCGTGTTCGGGCAGTGGCAGCGGCAAGGGGAGGGCGAGGAATCGGTGATGCACCTCGTGGCCACGAAGGTGATCGACCACACGCCGCTGCTGCAGGGGCTGGTGTCGCGCAGCCGGGATTTCCGCTGACAGCGGCGTAGGACGCCGCGCACGCGGTGAACCGGCTTTCGCCGAACGACGCGGCGCGCGGCAATTCCTACAGTGCGCTCAGCCGGGGCACACGGTGTGCCCGGTCCCGACCCTGTCAGGAGAAAACACCATGACCACCTTCAAGACTTCGCTCTTCGCCTTTGTCGCCGCCCTGTCGCTCGCGATGGCCGCCTGCCAACCCCACGAGGGGCCCGCCGAACGCGCGGGCAAGTCGATCGACAACGCAGCCGAGAAGGCCGGCCAGAAGATCGAGGACGCCGCGAAGGATGCGAAGAAGTGACGATGCGGGGAAGCCCGCGCCGTCAGGCTTCCTGGGACACCGTGTCCATCGGCGGCGTGGCGTTGGCCGTCACGCGGCGCGCGCTCTGCAGCCACAGCTTGAGGTCGCGCGCGGAGCCGGACACCACCACGAGGTTGGTGTCGGGATGGCGCGACGTGCCGGCTTCCTCGGCGCGGGGCAGCCACAGCACCGGTGCAGCACTGGCCACCAGCCCTCCCTTGGCGAGCGCGGTCACCGGATCGGGACGCAGCGGCTTGTCTTTCGCATCGACGAGCCACGGTGCCACGCCCGCCTTGCGCGGCGCGGACGACCAGGTGGCCGAGCGGAACGGCTGGATGTCGACCACGAAGCGCATGCCGTCGTCGCGCATCACCGCGATGGGGGCGGTCCAACCACCGGGCAGGCGCTTGTCGAACTTGACCGACCATTGCGTGGGCAGCGACAGCTCGCCGCAGGCCCGCTTGAGCAGCCGCCGGCGGCGCTCGCGCCACTCGGCATGGACCGCGAGGGCGATCCCGCCCAGCGCCACGACCGCGCACGCGGCACCCACCTGCCACCAGCTCCGCCAGAAGATCAGCCCCACTTGAATGCTGATGGCGGCAAGACCGAGGCCGAGGAGGATCCGGGCGAGCCAGTTGATGAAGGGACTGTGGCGCATGGAAAAACAGACGGCGAGAGAAGGGACAGCTTCGCCGATTCTGGCAAAGGGCGGGCTCGCCGAGGCGGTAGGAATGCACGTTTCGGCCGTTCATGGAAAACCCGCGGACTCCTGGACGAAAATAGGGCGATGCACTTCCTTCTTTCGCCCGCCAAGTCGCTCGATTTCGACACCCCCTCGACCATCGACAGCCCGACGCTGCCGCAATTCCTGCCGCAGTCGGCGGAACTCATCGACCTGCTGCGCCCGAAGAGCCCCCAGGAGATCGCCTCCCTGATGGACCTGTCCGACAGCCTGGCCGCGCTCAATGTGGCGCGGTACGGGGCGTGGTCAAAGCGTTTCACCGCGCGCAACAGCAAGCCGGCCGTGCTGGCGTTCAACGGCGACGTGTACGACGGCCTGCAGGCGCCCTCGCTCTCGGCCGCGGACCTCGACTGGGCTCAGCAGCACCTCAGCATCCTGAGCGGCCTCTACGGCGTGCTGCGTCCGCTCGACCGCATGCAGCCGTACCGCCTCGAGATGGGCACGGCGCTCGAGAACCCGCACGGCAAGAACCTCTACGCGTACTGGGGCGACACGCTCGCGCGCTACCTCAACCGCCGCGTGGCCGCGGACCCGGTGCCGGTCATCGTGAACCTCGCGTCGAACGAGTACTTCAAGGCCGCCGACCGCAAGGTGCTCAAACCCCGGGTCATCGAGTGTGTGTTCGAGGACTGGAAGGGTGGAAAATACAAGATCATCAGCTTCTTCGCGAAGCGTGCCCGGGGCCTGATGGCCCGGCACGCCATCACGCAGCGGCTCACCACGCCGAAGGACCTGGAATCCTTCGCGTCCGACGGGTACGCCTTCGAACCCTCGGTCTCCGAACCCGATCGGCTGGTGTTCCGCCGGCGCCTGCCCGACGCGGCTTGATACACGCAGGGAAGGGGCAGCACGCGAACGGTCACGGCATGAACGGCACAATGGCAGCATGAGCGAACAGCAAGTCACCCCCGAACTGCGGCAGTGGATCGTCGACCAGGCGAAGGCCGGCCGCGACCCCGACGCGGTGCTCAAGTCGATGATGGACAGCGGCTGGAACGAGGACGTCGCGCTCGTTGCCCTGGAAGACACCCTGTCCGGCTTCCTGAAGGAACACGCCGAGGCCAACGGCCTGCCGGTGCCGGTGCGCGTGCCCGAGCCCGAACTCTTCGACTCGCCCTCGTCCCTCGTCGTCGACGGCCACGAGATCCGCATCGTGATGACCCTGCGCAACCCGCGCGTGGTGGTCTTCGGCAACATGCTGACGGACGACGAATGCGACGAACTCGTCGCGCTGTCGCGCCAGCGGCTCGCACGGTCCGAGACCGTCGTCACCAGCACCGGTTCCAGCGAGGTCAACGTCGCGCGCACCAGCGACGGCATGTTCTTCTCGCGCGGCGAGAACGCCGTGTGCGCGCGCTTCGAGGCGCGCATCGCCGCGCTGCTCAACTGGCCCGTCGAGAACGGCGAAGGCCTGCAGATCCTGCGCTACCGCCCGGGTGCGGAATACAAGCCGCACTACGACTACTTCGACCCGGCCCACGCGGGCACGCCCAACATCCTCAAGCGCGGCGGCCAGCGCGTGGGCACGCTCGTCACGTACCTGAACACACCCACGCTGGGCGGTGCCACCACGTTCCCCGACGTCCACCTCGAGGTGGCCCCGGTCAAGGGCAATGCCGTGTTCTTCAGCTACGACCGGCCGCACCCCATGACCCGCACGCTGCACGGCGGCGCGCCGGTGATCGAGGGGGAGAAGTGGGTCGCCACGAAGTGGCTGCGCCAGGGCCGCTTCGACTGACGTGCTTCACCGGGCGTAGCGCCGCGCCCCGGCCACGCACACCACGGCCGCCAGCGTGACGAGCAGCATGCTCCAGCTCACCGTCTCGTGCAGCAGCAGCGCGGCGAGGCCCAGGCCCATGAATGGCTGGAACAGCTGCAGCTGCCCCACGGCCGCGATGCCGCCCTGGGCCAGGCCCCGGTACCAGAACACGAAGCCGATCAGCATGCTGAAGAGCGACACGTAGGCCAAGCCGATCCAAGCCGGGGTACCGACGTGGCCGAACGACTCGGGCCGCATCAGCAGCGCCCCCGGCAGCATCACCGGCAGCGACAGGGCCAGCGCCCAGCTGATGACCTGCCACCCGCCCAGCGTGCGCGCGAGGCGCGCCCCTTCGGCATAGCCCATGCCACACACGGCGATGGCGCCCAGCATCAGCAGGTCGCCCGCCAGCGACACCTCGAGGCCGCCCCACGCCGCGTAGCCCGCCACGAGCGCGGCGCCCGTCACCGAAAACAGCCAGAAGGCCGGGCGCGGCCGTTCGCCCCCGCGCAGCACGGCGAACAGGGCCGTGAACAGCGGCAGCAGCCCGACGAAGACGATGGAGTGCGCCGACGTCACGTGCTGCAGGGCCAGCGCCGTCAGCAGCGGGAAGCCCACCACCACGCCCAGCGCGGCCAGCGCGAGCGAGGGCAGGTCGGCGCGGCTCGGCCGGCGTTCGCCGAGCAGCATCAGCAGCGCGAGGCCCAGCACCGCCGCGATGGTGGCGCGGGCGCAGGTGAGGAAGGCCGGGTCGAAGTCCGCGACGGCCACGCGGGTCGCGGGCAGCGACCCCGCGAAGATCGCCACGCCGATGAACCCGTTGACCCAGCCGCTCGTTGTCTTTTCCATGCGGGCAGTGGACCACCGGCGGGTCGACGTCACCAGGGACAGTCCAATACAATTTCGAAGAACTGTGTCGCATGTTCGGCCAGTACGGTTCGGAGGACGCGATGGCTCGTGAGGGAACCCGCATCGAGGCGGTGATGTCGGAGATCCGGTCCCGGATCGCCTCGCGCGCGGCGCTGCCTGGCGCGCGGCTGCCGTCCGTGCGCGCGCAGGCAGGAGCGTTGCGCGTGTCGGTCTCCACGGTCGTCGAGGCCTACGAACGCCTCGTGGCCGAAGGCCTGCTCACGCCCCGCCCGGGCTCGGGCTTCTACGTGGCCGGCCCCGTGGCACCGCTCGCGCTCGCCGAGATGGGCCCGAAGGTCGACCGCGCCGTGGACCCGCTGTGGGTCTCGCGCCAGTCGCTGGAGTCCGATGCCCGCGTGCTGAAGCCCGGCTGCGGCTGGCTGCCCGCGTCGTGGATGTACGAGGCCGGCGTGCGCCGCGCGCTGCGCTCGCTCGCGCGGGCCGACACGCTCGAGCTGGCCGAGTACGCCACGCCTCAGGGCCACCCCGGGCTGCGCCAGTTCCTCGCGCGCCGCATGGCCGCCGCGGGCATCGACGCCTCGCCCGAACAGGTGCTGCTCACCGAGTCCGGCACGCAGGCCATCGACCTCGTGTGCCGCTTCCTGCTGGAGCCGGGCGACACCGTGCTGGTCGACGATCCGTGCTACTTCAACTTCCACGCGCTGCTGAAGGCCCACCGCGTGCACGTCGTGGGCGTGCCGTACACACCGCAGGGCCCCGACCTCGACGCGTTCGACGCGGCGCTGGCCGACCACGCGCCGCGGCTCTACATCACCAACTCGGGCATCCACAACCCCACGGGCGCCGTGCTGTCGCCGCTCGTGGCCCACCGCCTGCTCAAGCTCGCCGACCGCGCGGGCCTCGTCATCGTCGAGGACGACATTTTCGCGGACTTCGAGGCGACGCCCGCACCCCGGCTCGCCGCCTTCGACGGCCTCTCGCGCGTGATCCAGATCGGCAGCTTCTCGAAGACGGTCTCGGCCTCGCTGCGCTGCGGCCACATCGCCGCGAAAGCCGAGTGGATCGACGGCCTCACCGACCTGAAGATCGCCACCAATTTCGGCGGCGGGCGCCTGGGCGCGGAGGTGGGGCTGTCCGCCATCACCGACAGCGGCTACCGCAAGCACATGGAGGCGGTGCGCGTGCGGCTCGCGGAGGCGATGGACAAGGCCGTGACCCGCCTCGCCACGCTCGGCATCACGCCGTGGATCGTGCCGCAGGCGGGCATGTTCCTGTGGTGCCGGTTGCCTGATGGCGTCGATGCGGCGGCGGTGGCGAGGGCTTGCCTGCAGGACGGTGTGGTGCTCGCGCCGGGCAATGCGTTCAGCCAGTCGGCGAGTGCGGGGGACTACCTGCGGTTCAACGTGGCGCAGTCGCGTGAGGCGCGGATCTTCGAGGTGCTGGAAAGGGCGCTCTCGACCGCCGGACGCGGTTCGAGGGCTCGAACGTAAAGAAACTCGAGGGGGTCAACGCGGCCTCCGGGGGCCTCGTTGTGGAGGAGAGCGACATGCTCGACAACCGAATGAAAGACCTCCCATGAACAAGATGTTTGCCGCCCTGATCGCTGCCACGTTCTCGCTGGGTGCGTTCGCTGCTGCTCCGGCCGCAGCCCCTGCGGCAGCCCCCGCCGCGTCCGCTGCCACCGCCAAGGAAGCGCCGGCGAAGAAGGCGCCCGCGAAGAAGCACGCGCATGCCAAGAAGGCGAAGACCGAGGCCGCGCCCGCCGCCACGCCGGCCAAGACCTGAACGCGCGTGACGCGTGTGTGACCTGCGCTGCGCCGCGAGGCGCGCGCAGCAACGAAGGCCCGGTTCGACCGGGCCTTCTTCATGGTGCGGATGAAGGTGCGCTCAGGCGCGCTTGCGCTGGTGCGTGCTGTCGAGCGCGGCCGGCTGCGTGGTGCTGCCGAAGGGGCGGCTGCGTTCGATGCGCAGCCATTTGCGCTGTTCCCACGTCTGCGGGCCGGTGACGGCCCAGCGTTCGAGGGTGGACGCCAGTTCCGCACGCGGCAGGCGGCGGTAGGCGGGGGTGCCGGGGCGCAGCAGCCACAGGCCGCGGCGCAGGCGCGACGGCAGCGGGGCCTGCGATTCGGGCACCCAGTAGACGCACTGCTTCTCTTCCCAGAACTGCGTGCGTTCGAAGTGCACGCGGCCGGCGAAACCGGTGTCGGCGGGGAAGATGATGTGTTCTTCGGGCAGTTCGACGACGGCGAACGACAGGTCGCCCGGCGTTTCACCGCTGCCGCGGTGGACGAAGATGACGCGTTCGACCTGGTCCGCGGTGAAACGGTCCACCTCGACGTCGTCGCGGAAGACGACCACGTCGGCGCCTTGCCATGCGGTATGCCATGGTGTTTTCATGTGAGGTACTCCACAGTTTTGACCACGTTAACGCGGCGGAAGGCGCAGGATGTGTCCACCCGCGTCAATTGGCAAGCGGCTACTCGCTTCGAGTGGTTATTGAAACACTTGCACACATTCCGGGTGTCAGGATGGCTTGCGTTGCATGGACTGTGAACTGAGGACGTGCAGGCCCGCGGGCCGGGTCGGGACGGCCTCCGCCAGCGCGGCGGCCACTGCATCGGCCTGGATGGGACGGATGGCCTTCGGCAGCAGGGCGCCGAGGGGCAGCATGAGGCGTTCGGCGAGCTGTTCGCCGAAGCGGGCGGGCTGGCCCAGGGCCGTGCGATCGCCCAGCAGCAGCGCGGGACGCGCGAACACGGCGACCTCGAAGCCGAGCGCCGCGATGGCCTGCTCGGCCTCGCCCTTCACCTGGTTGTAGAACACGGTGGACTCGGGGTCGGCACCCACCGCCGACACGAGCCCTACGCGCCGGATGCCCGCCGCGCGCGCGGCCTCGGCGGTGCGCACCACCGCGTCGAAGTCCACCCGGCGGAACGCGGGGCGCGAGCCTGCCACCTTGATGGTGGTGCCGAGCGCGATGTAGAGCTCGTCCGCTGTCGGCAGCTGCGGCAGCTGCTCGAAGTCCACGGGGTGGTAGTGCAGCCGCGGGTCCGTGCGCGGCACGTCCGGCAGCCGGCGCACGAGGGCGTGCACCGTGACGGACGCGTGGAGCAGGCGCGCGAGGAGGAGGGAGCCGACGAGGCCGGAGGCCCCGGCGAGCCAGGCGGTGCGGGGGGCGGAGGCGGGGGCGGTCATGCGCGGAATGTACGCCGCGCGGCCCGCCTCCGGACCGATCACTTCAGCACCGGATGGGCATTGCGCAGCAGCATCAGGAACTGGTCGTGGAACCACTGGCCCGCATGCGGTGCGTTGGGCAGCGAGTCGACGATGGTGCTGCCGCACTTCATGTCGAAGCGCTTGCCTTCGGCGTTCGGCGTGGTGGCCGTGCTGTCGCTCGTGCCGTCGGAATCGCCCGGCGGCTTGATGAACACGTACGCGTCGAGGTAGCTGCGCGAGGCATCCGGGTTCGCGCGCGGACGTTCGCCGATGCCGGTGTTCTTCACGTTGCACCAGTTGCCGCGGTGGTCGCGGCGGTCGATGCGCATGTCGTCCACGTCGGCGGCCGGCCCGGTGGGTCGGCCGGCGCCGCCCCAGCCGTTGCGCGAGGTGTCGACGATGAACGACAGCGAGGACGGGAACCCGGCCGCGACGAACTCCGTGCGCAGCTTGTCGATGTAGGTCAGCTCGTCGACCGCGCGGTTCCATTCGTAGAATTGCGTGGTGCCCGAAGTGCTGACGATGTTGTCGTCGCCGTTGAAGAAGGGCTCGTCGAGCGGCGTGTAGTTGGCGGTGTTGCTCGCGAAGCCGCGGACGATGTCCAGCCGGCCCGAGGGCGTGGCGCCTTGCACGAGGGTCTTGAAGCCCTGGATGGCCTTCTCGCGGTTGTCGTTCCAGCCGAGCCAGCCCGAGTGCGCGATGTCGAGGTACAGGTACACGTTCTTCGTGGCCGACAGCTTCGCGAGGGCGTACTGGATGCCCTGCACGTAGACCTGCTTCTGGTTCACGTTCGCGCACGCCGGCACCGACAGGTTCGTGATCATGTTCGGGTACGAGTCGGGCTCGACCACGGCCACGATGCGCAGGCCCGCGTAGGCCGGCCGGGCGAGGATCTCCGCGATGCGGTCGATGTACTGCGTCTTGTAGATCGACAGGCCGTTCGCGGCCGAGCTCAGCTCGCCGTTCGAGGCGTACGCGGCGCAGTCGCGGTCGGGCAGGTCGTAGACCACGAGCGTGAGCGCCAGCGGCTTGAGCGCACCGGTGCCGCTCGCGGCCTTCTGCTGCGCGACGGCGGCGTCGAGGTGGTCGACGAGGCCCATCGCGCCGCCGCTCGCCTTCGCGCCGTCGATGGCGGCCAGGCGGTCGAGCCACACCGCGGTCGGGAATGCCGACGCGGCCTTCACGAGCGCGGCGTCGGTGGACCCGGTGGCCACGCGGGCGAGCGACTGGGCGACCTTGCGGCCGTAGTCCGGGTCCGTGTAGAGCACGGCGTCCGCGAAGGGGTTGCCGGGGGTGACCAGCGCGACGCCGGGAGCCGGGGCGGGCGCGGGTTCGGTGGCCGGCGCGGGCGAGGGGCCCGGTGACGGGGCTGGAGATGTGGCCGGCGGCGTGGTGGGCGACGGCGCCGGGGAGGGCGAGCCGGTCGATGGCGCCGGCGCGGGCGACGAGGGCGCCGGTGAAGTGGACGGCGAAGGGGACGGCGAAGGAGACGGGGTCGTGGCGGGCGTCGACGCGACCGGCGACGGCTGCACCGCATCGCCACCGCCCCCGCCGCAGGCGGTGAGCACCAGCGAGAACAGCAGGGCGAGCGAGGCCGGCGCGCGGGGCGCCGCGCGCGAAATGGGTTGGGTCATGGTCTTCTCCCTGAGTGTTTTATTGGAGGTGCGGGGCCAGCACCGTCATCTGGGGCTTGTCGGTGCCGTTCGCGGGTTCGATCGAATACATGTAGTCGCCCCACCACGGCCCGGCCGCCCACCATGTCCAGCCGGCCCACACGTCGCCGTTGGCCTCGAGGTGGGACAGCAGGTTGTCGACGGCCTGGTGGCACGTGGTGTTGCCCGCGCCGCCGAACTCGCCGAGCAGGGCTCGGTGGCCGTTCGCGCGCAGCCAGGCGGTGAAGGCCGTGACCCGTTCGCTGCCGATCGTCGCGCTGGTGCAGGCGGGCTGGGTGCCGGACGAGTCCGCGTCGAGGTACTGGTGCACCTCGAACACCATGTTCTTGCCCGGGTCGACGATGTTCTTCATCGCGGTGCCGTTGGGGGTGCCGTACCAGCTGTCGTTCCAGCTGTGGGCCCCGGTCCACGCGTTGCCCGGCACCGTGATCACCTGCGTGGCGCCGGTCGCGCGGATCGCGGCGATGCCGGCGTTGGCGGCCGCGACCCACTGCTCCGTGGGCATCGTGTTCGGCTCGTTCATCAGCCCGAACACCACCTTGTCGTTGCCCTTGAACTGGGTGGCCAGACGTGACCAGAAGTCCGCGAACGCGGCGTTGGGCACGGCGGCCGAACCGATCAGCTGGCCGCGGTAGCGCGCGTAGTTGTGCGGGTCGAGCAGCACGGTGACGCCGGTCGACGTCACCTGGCCGACGAAGTTCGAGAGCCGACCCAGCTCGGCGCCGTCGAAGCCCTGGTTCAGCACCGGCTGCAGGCGTTCCCACAGGAACGGCAGCCGCACCGTGTTCATGCCCTTGGCCTTGTAGTACGCCACGCTCGCCACCGTCGGGTAGGTGAAGTCGGTGCCGTACGTGCCGGGCAGCTTCTCCGGGGCGAACTCGGCACCGGCCAGGCTCACGCCGCGCCAGCGCAGCGTGGCGGGCAGCGGGGAGACGCCGTCGCCGCAGCCCACGCGCGCGGACCCGAGCGCCAGGTCGTCGAGCCACACGTCGTACACCGACGGCGTGGCCCCGCCCTGGTACAGCTGCCAGCCGAGCTTGATGCGGTTGAAGGTAGGGAACACGAAGTCGACGCCGCTCGTGCCGGTGTGCTTCTTCGTCGAGACGGTCATCTCGGGCTTCGCGACGCCGTCGATCCACACGGCCACGCGGTTGTCGGTGGCGTCCATCTGCCATTCGATGCAGGTCCAGCGGCCGCCCGCGGTGGGCGTGGTGGGCTGCCAGGCGGTCCAGTCGCCGGTCGGGCCGCCGTCGGCGCCCACGCCCCACAGCGCCTTGCCGCTGCCTTGCCCCGGGATGAACTGGCCGCCCACCGGGCGCACCAGCGTGCCGTTGCCGCTGCCCGAGGCCTCGACCATGGTGAAGTGCGCGTAGTCCGGCTTGGTCGGGAACGCGTCGACCCACGCCCACATGCGGCCGAAGAAGCTGTTGCCCGGCGGCGCGAAGCTCGTGGGCACGACGAAGGCCATGCCGTTGTCGGTCATCTTCAGGTGCAGGGCCTGCTTGCCGCGCGCGTGCACGGTGTCGACCGTGGCGGTGGCGGCGCGGCTGTCGATCGTCCACTTCGAGCTGCTGGCGGCGCCCGCCGTGGCGGATTCGAAGTCCTCGCAGAACAGCAGCGAACCGCCGCAGGCGGGTGCGGGGCTCGGGGTGGGCGAAGGGGACGGCGAGGCGGGTGGGGACGGCGAGGCCGGCGGCGACGGTGTCGGTGTCGGTGAGGGCGATGGTGCCGGCGACGACGGCGTGGGGGCCGGAGAAGGCGACGCGTTGTCGGTGGGCGCCGGCGCGGGCGCGGTGGGCGAGGGCGCCGTCGTGGGCGCGGGCGACGGCGTGGACGCCACCGGCGACGGCGCGGGGCCGGTCACGGTGTCGCCCCCGCCGCCACAGGCGGCGACGAAGACCGCGGTGCTCAGCAGCGCGCAGGCCGAACGCAGCCGCCGGCGTTCGTCGGAAGTGGTGGTGGACATGGCGGAGGGACCGGTGAGGGGATCAGAGCGCCGCATCGAGGCTGCGCAGGAACTCGTGGCTCGGCTGGTAGCCGACCACGCGGGCCGCGGTGTTCTCGCGGCCGTCGGGATGGAAGAACACGATGCCCGGCGGGCCGAAGAGACCGAAGCGCTTGAGCAGGGTCTTGTCGTGCACGTTGTTGGCCGTCACGTCGACCTGCAGCAGCGTGAACTCGCCGAGGCGCCGCTGCACCTGCTGGTCGCTGAAGACGAAACGCTCGTACTCCTTGCAGGACACGCACCAGTCGGCATAGAAGTCGAGCATCACGGGCCGCCCGGCGGCTGCGACCGCCTGCTCCAGCTCGGCGACCGTGCTGACGCGCTTGAAGGCGGGGCCTTCCGCCTCCGCCACGGGCGCGCCGCCGCGCGACGCGAGGTGCGCGAGCGGCTGCAGCGTGTCGCGGCCGCCCGAGAGCGCCCCCACGAACTGCGCCCCGCCCACCAGGGCCATCACGATCCCCACGCCCTTGAAGAGGTGGGTCATGCCGCTCGCGCCGTCGCGCAGGCGGTCGAACGCGCCGAGGTACACCGCGGAGACCGTGAGCAGCGCGCCCGTCGCCGACATCAGCGCCCACGCCGGCAGCACCGGCGACACGAGCCAGAGCGCCACCGCCAGCAGCAGCACGCCGAAGACGTGCTTGACCCGCTCCATCCATGCGCCGGTGCGCGGCAGCAGCGACCCTGCGGAGAGGCCCACCAGCAGCAGCGGCGCGCTCATGCCACACGCCAGCGAGAACAGGGCGACCCCGCCGATCACGACGTCGTGCGTGCGGCTGATGTAGACGAGGGCGCCGGCCAGCGGGGCTGCAACGCACGGCCCCACGATGAGCGCCGACAGGCCCCCCATCGCGAACACCCCGATGAACTTGCCGCCACTGAGCCGGCCCGATGCCTCGCTGACCTTGTTCTGGACGAAGCCGGGCATCTGCAGTTCGTAGAACCCGAACATCGACAGCGACAGCAGTGCGAGCAGCGACGCGAACGCACCGAGCACCCACGGGTTCTGCATCGACGCGGCCAGGCCTTCGCCCAGCAGGCCCGCGACGACGCCGAAGGCGGTGTAGACGAGCGCCATGCCGAGGCAGTAGCTCGCCGCGAGCGCGAAGCCGCGCGCGCGGGAGACCGGTGCGCCCTGGCCCACGATGATCGACGACAGGATGGGCACCATCGGCAGCACGCACGGCGTGAACGACAGCAGCAGGCCGGCCAGCACGAACACGCCGGCGACGACCACGAGGTTGCCGGACTGCAGGGCCGATTCGATGCGCCCGGCGGGCGCGGCCTCGGCCGGAAGCGAGTCCGGGGTCGCGGACGGCGCGGTGCCCGAGTCGAGCGAGACCGCCACGACCCGGCCGTCGGCCACCTGCACGTGCAGCGCCTGCTGCTGCGGCGGGTAGCACAGGCCGGCGTCGGCGCAGCCCTGGCTCGTGACCTTCAGCGTGAACGGCGCGGTGGCCCCGGCCACCCGCACCGGGATGTCGAGGGTGCCGCGGTGCACCTCGACGTCCTTCTGGAAGGTCTCGTCGAACTTGCGTTCGCCGGCGGGCAGTTCGGCCTGCACCGCGGCGGACCCGCCATCGGCCTCGAAGGCGAAGCGTTCGCGGTACATGCGGTAGCCCGGGGCGATCTCGAACCGCACCGAGACGACCTCGGGGGCCGGGGCCGACGCGGACAGCACGAACGCCTGTTCCGGATCGAGGAACCCGGCATCGGCGGCCCGCACGGGCGAGGTCAGCGCGGCCCAGGCCGCGAGCATGGCGGCGGCCCGGATCAGCGCGGGGGGACGTGGCAGTCGCATGGTCCGGTCCTCAGAACTTGCGGCTCACGCCGACCTGCACGGAGTCGGCCTGGAAGTTGTCGACGTTGGGCGACCCGTTGCCGAAGCTGCGCCAACTGCTGCGCTGCTCGTAGCGTTCGTACTTCACGTCGGTGGTCCAGTCGGCCCAGCGCACCTCGGCCTTGATGCCGAACGTGTACGCGCCGAAGGCGGACATGCGCTGGTCGGTCGTCGTGTACGTCTGCGGCACGAGCGGACGCGGGTACACCGAAGAGTCCATCACCGGGTCGTAGTAGAAGTCGGCCGCGCTCTGCGTGTAGTAGCGCATCGACGGCGTGAGCCACAGCCAGCCCGTCACCGGCTGCACCCACGCGGCCTCGAACGTGTGGGCCGCGACGCCGAACGAGTCCTGGTAGTACCGGTAGCCGGCGCGCGCGGTGGCGTTCAGCTTGTCGAAGAAGTGGTTCCAGCGCACGAGGCCCGCGGCCTGCTTGCGGCGGTCCGGACGGTGGTCGTTGCGCTTGTACGGGTCGGAGTAGTAGCCCTGGCCGTCCGAGTACGTGGCGTTGACCTGCACCAGGTCGCTCGCGCTCAGCGCCTGCGTCACGCCGACGATCAACTCGTTGGTGCGCTTGGCCTCGTTGACGACGGCCTGGTTGACCGGGTTGATCTCGTCCTCGGCATGGCCCACGCCCACGGTCAGCGTGGTGTTGTTGTCCTCGGTGGCGACACGGCCCTCGAGCGACACCGCCGTCGACTTGTAGTCGTGTTCGTCGGAGAAGCTCGCGCCCACGCTGACACCGCCGCGCGGGAAGTGCCGCGAGACGCGCACGTCGCCGGCCTTGCGCTTGTCCTTCATGCCGGGGGCGGGCGTGGCACCGGACACGTCGGAGTAGTAGCGAGGCGTCGCGCCGGAGACGTCGTCGAGCACGGCGGATGCCTCGAGCGTCCAGTCGGACCCGATGGGCGCCTGCAGGTACACCGAGGGCGACTTCGCCGTGACGCGCTTGAACTTCGACGGTTCGCTGCCGTTGTAGTCGGGGTACTGCACCTTGACGTCCTGCTGGTCGCGGTAGTGCAGGTAGCGCAGCGCGATGACGCCGTGCTCGGGCGCGGTCTCGGCACGCGCCTCGGTCGTGGCCAGGCCGCCGTGCAGCGCGAGCGCCGCCATCACGACGCTGCCGTAGGCGGTGCGGTCAGTTGCAGCCACAGCCACCTCCGCCGACACCGTAGCCGCCGCTGGCCGCTTCCTTGCTGGTGTAGATGTGCTGCTGGTAGCGCTGCTCCAGGGCGTCGCCGCCCATCGTCATCTCGGGGCGCGCGAGGTTGCCTTTTTCCCAGGGCTGGGGCGGTGCGAACACGCCGCAGCCGGAGAGGCCGGCTGTCACGAGCAGGCCGGCGAGGAGGAGGGGGGTCTTCACGGGGCGGTCCTTCGCGGGTCTCACTTGAGCTGGCCGAGCGCGGCCACGATCGCGGCTTCCTGCGCCGCGCGTTCGTCCGGACGGAAGCCGGCGTGCACCTTGACGACCTGGCCGTCCGGGCCCACGAGCACCGAGCTCGGCATGCCCTTGATCTGGAAGCGCTTCGGACTGTCGCCCTTCGCGTCGAAGCCGACGAGGAACGAGGCGGGCACCTCGGCGAGGAACTTGTCGGCGTCCTCGCGCTTCGCGTCGACGTTGACGGCCACGATCTGCAGCCCGCGGGCGCCGTACTTCGCCTGCATCTCGTTCATCCACGGGAACGACTGCTTGCACGGGGCGCACCACGAGGCCCAGAAGTCGACGTAGACGACCTTGCCCTTGAGGGCGGCCAGGTTCACGTTGGCCTTCACGCCGGGCACGTCCAGCGCCGGGGCGGGCTGGCCCGCTTCGAGGGCGTGGGCGGCACCGGTGCAGGCGAGCAGTGCGGCGAGGAGGAGGGTGGAAGAGAACTTCATGGCGGGTCCTTGGGAATGTCAGAAGAAGCGGGAAGGGCGGCACGCACGGAGGGCGAACAGTGCGAGGGCGAGGAGCAGCAGCGCCGCGGGGTCGACGGCGCCGCCGCCGGACTGGAGGTCGTCGCTGCGGCCGCCGGCGTTGGTCACGACGGCCATGCCCTCGAGGCCGACGGTGCGGCTTTCCGTCGTGCTGCTGCCGGCCGCGGCGGCGGTGACGGTCAGCGTGCCGGTGCTGGTGCCCGTGCTCATCGGGGGACGGAAGGCCACCGCGACGTCGCAGCTCGCGCCGGCCGCGAGGGTCATCGCCGACCGGCACGCGTTGGCAGTGCCGTTGGCGACCTCGAACGGGCCGGCCGTGTCGATGCCCTGGATCACGAGGGCCGTGCTGCCCGCGTTGGTGAACGTGGCGACCTTGGGTTCGGAGCTGATGCCGAGCACGCCGACGAACCCGTGCGACATCACGTTGGCCACCAGCACGTTGCTGCCGCCCCCGCCACCGGGCGTGCCGGCCGAGGGCGCCGCGCCCGACAGCGCGACCTGCAGCACCTGGCCGGCCGCGGTGGTCACCGACAGCTGGCCGCTCGAGGTGCCGGCCTTGTCCGGCGCGAACACCACGGACAGCGTGCAGCCCGTGTTCACCGCGAGCGTCGTGCCACAGGTCGAGGCCGAGGTGACCCGGAAGGGGCCGGTGACCTGGGTGGCGGTGATCGACACCGGCGCGATGGCGCCGTTGTTGATCGTCACCGTCTTCGCGGCCGAGACCTGGCCCACGGCCGTGGCCGGCGTGGTGAAGTCGAGCAGCGCGGCATTGGCGCTCAGCACACCGGCATCGGCCGCGAGCGACAGGCCTTTCAGCGCGACGTTGACCGGCGTGCTGGTGCTGCCGACTGTCAGCGTCCCGGTGGCCGAGCCCGTGGCCACCGGCTTGAAGACCACCGTGGCCTTGCACGAGGCACCGGCCGCGAGGGTCGATGCACCGGTGGCGCAGGCGCCGGACGTGCCGGACACCAGCGCGAACGGCCCGGACACCTGGAGGCCGGTGATCGCCGCCGGACCCGTGCCGCGGTTCGTCACGGTGAGCTCCAGCGCCGCCGACGTGGCGTTCGGTGCGACGGAGGTGCCGCTGAAGTCGAGCGTCGAGGCGCTGGCCGCGAGCAGGCCGGCCGGCGTGCTCGGCACGGAGGCGGTGCCGGTCAGCGTGATGTCGCCCGGCCGCGTGCCGGTGCTGGCCACCTGCAGGCTCGCCGCATGGCTGCCCGCGGTGCCGGGCACGAAGCCCACCGTCACGGTGCAGGTGCCGTTGACCGCGAGGGACAGGCCCAGCGTGCAGGTCGACGTGCCCGCGATGGCGAAGGACGCGGCCGACGCGCCCGCGGTGCCGAGGGTCGTCAGCGTGACGGCGCCCGGGCCCTTGTTCACCAGGGTCAGCGTCTGCGTGGCGGCGGCCGAACCGACCACGGTGGCGGCGAAATTCAGCGACGTGGCCGTGCCCTGCCAGGCGACCACCGACAGCGACTGCGAGGTGCCTTCGCCGGTCAGCACGATCGAGTTCGGCGAACTGAGCGCGTCGGTGGTGATGACCACCGCCTCGTCGCTGATGGCCGTGGTGGGCTTGTAGGCCACCGACACGAGGCACGATGCACCCACGGCCAGCGTGGCCGGCGGCTTCGGGCAGTCGTGCGAGGCGGGGTACTCGGTCGAGCTGCTCGCGATGGACGAGACGGTCATCGGCGCCGAGCCCGCGTTGGTCAGCACGACGGTGCGGGCGACCGACGTGGTGCCCAGGGTCACCGTGCCGAACCCGATCGCCGCCTGCGACAGGTTCACGAGCGGTGCCGGCGTGCGCACCGCGGTGCCGCGCAGGGACAGCGTGGCCGGGCTGCCGGGCGCGTTGCTCGCGATCGACAGCGTGCCGGTCTTCGCGCCGAGCGTGGCAGGGCGCAGCGCCACGGTGACCGTGCACGTGGCGCGCGAGGCCACCGACGATCCCGCGGTGCAGGTGCCGCCGAGCACGAAGTCGCCCGCGTCGGTGCCGGTGACGGTCAGGCCGGACAGGGCCAGCGCGGCTCCCCCCGTGTTCGTGAGCGTCACCGTGCGTGCGGCGCTGGTGGCCGCGACCGGCTGCGAGCCCACGTCGAGTTCGGTGGCGTCGAGCGCGATGCCGGGTTCGGCCGTCAGCGTGCCGGTGCCGTTGAGCGCCACCGCCGAGCTGCCGCCCGCCGCGTTGTGCGCGATCGACACGCTGGCGCTGCGGGCGCCGGTGTTGCCGGGCTTGAAGACGACGTCGACCACGCAGCTGCTGCCGGCCGCCACGCTCGCCGACGTGGCGCACGTGGTGGTCGGGGCGAGGCGGAAGTCCGCGGCGTGCGTGCCCGAGATCGCGAGGCTCGACAGCACGAGCGCGGCGTTGCCGGTGTTGCTGAGCGTGGCCCGCATCACGGCCGAGTCCGTCGAGAGCACGCTCGAGAACGTCAGCGCCGCCGGCGAGACCGCGGCCACCGGCGAGGTGTCCACGGCCGGGCCGGACAGCGCGACCTCGGTCTTGCCCGACGGCCCGTTGTGGGCGAGCGTGAGCGTGCCGGTGCGCGCGCCGGTCGCGACCGGCTTGAACGCCACGCTCACGGTGCAGCCGCCGCCCGCGGCGATGCCCGCGCCGAGCGTGCACGTGGTGCTGGTGACGGTGAAGTCGGAGCCCGCGCCGGTGCCGATGGCGCTCAGCGCGAGCGACGCGGTGGCGTTCGCGGCGTTGGTCACCGTGAGGGTCTGCGCCGTGCTGGTGGTGCCGACCTTCTGGCTGCCGAACGTGAGCGACGTGGCCGACACCGAGACCGACGGCGCGGCCGAGACCGCGATGTAGGTGGGCGTGGACTGGAACGTCGACGCGAGGTACGCGGCGATGTGGTTGTACTCGGCGTCGGTGACGACGCCGTACAGCGGCTTCATCTGCGTCTGGGCCATCGCGGCGCCGCGGATGCGGTTGGCGTCCGCGCCGCGGACCATCACGGGGTCCTCGCGCGGGGTGCCGTGGCACGATTCGCAGCTCTTGACGCCGGTGACGAACACCTTCTTGTAGAGCGCCGCACCGGTGGTGGCGTCCTGCGCCCGGACCGCGGGCGCGGCGAGCACGCAGGCCGCCAGCAGCACGAGGCGGACGAGGAAGGGCAGGGTGGTCTTCATCATGCCTTCAGCCACGGCAGGTTCTCGGCACCCGCCGCCCAGATGGCGTCGGTGTAGCTGTTCGAGCCCTTCACGTTCGGGTAGCCGTACGTGCCGCCGCCGTAGTCGGCCGGCGAGAGGCCCATCGCGCGCAGCACCATGCCCATCAGCTGGTTGTTCGTGAGGCCGGAGAACCAGCGCGGCGAGGTCGGGCTGATGGACCACAGGAACGAGTTCATGTCGCGGTAGTCGAGCGACAGGCCCGTCTTGAAGAAGCCGCCTGCGCTGCCGAACGAGACGATCGGGATGCAGCGGTTGTGGTGGTTGCCGGGGCTGCCGCCCGAACCGAGCTCATGGCCGCTGAACACGAAGCCCTTGTCGAGCAGCGTGCTGCCGTCGGCCGTGCGCACCGCGTCCATCTTGCGGGCGAGGTCCAGCTGGGCCGACTCGAACTGCAGCTGCACGGCGGCGCTGAAGCCCGCGCGCTTCGAGGCCTCGGCCTCGATGTTGTGGGCGTAGTTGTTGTGCCACGCGTGTTCGGGCTCGGGGCCGAAGGTGTACGACGTGGGACCGCACACGTACACGCGGGTGATGCCGGCGGTGAACGCGGCCACGACGATGTCGTTCCACAGCTGCTCGCACTTCGCGTGGTTCTGGGGCTCGCCATAGAAGCCGGCCGTGTTCTCGACCGCGCGGGTGTCGACGGTGGGGCGGGGGAAGTTGCTGTTCGCACCCTGCTGCACCTTGCCCTGCACCTCCGACAGCATCGTCAGGTACTCGTCGAGGCGCGTGCGGCAGTCCGCCGAGCAGCGCGGGTCCGACTTCACCAGCGCCGCGTGTTCGCGCACGCTGTCGACCAGCACGGGCTGCGCGGGCGCACCGGTGTCGGTCGTCGTCGTGGTCTTGAACAGGCGGTCGAAGAGCTTGACGTTGCTGTCCGCCGTTTCCTGCGTCTGCACGATGCCCGACGAGGTCTTCGACAGCGACACCAGGTTGCGCACGATGGCCGGCTGCAGCGCGCCGTTCGGGTAGAACTTCGCCGACCCGGCGAGCACCTGGTCGATGCTCGGGTTCGCCGCGTCGCCGCCGAGCGGGCCGCCGCGGTTGTGGCCGGGGCCCGCGGGGATGTCGATGCCGTTGATGACGTTCATCATCGACAGCATCCGGGGCGTCAGATTGGCCGACGAGGCGTTCAGGATCTCGCTGAACACGACGCGGCCGTTGGTCACCGCGGTGGGCAGCGGGGCGCTGCGCACGCCCACGCCGGCATGGGTCGTGGTGGCCGTGGCCGGCAGGTCGAGCAGCGAGCCGTAGAACTGGGCCTGCAGCACGCCGTGCCACGTCGTCATGTGGGCGAGGTAGCGCTCGGCGGATGCGGCGGCGACGGTCTGCGCCTCGGCCTCGCGCGGCAGCAGCGACGGCAGCAAGGGCAGGGCGAGGGCGACACCACCGGCGCCCAGGAGGAATTGCCGGCGCGAGACCGGATCGAACTTGGGTTTCATTGCGGCCTCTGGATGGTCTTGAACTCGTCGCGCGTCACGATGGATGCGAACAGGCTGCGCAGGTTGGCGCCGCTGGCGGCCTGCTGGCGCACTTCCTCGACCACCGGGGCGTCGGCGGCACCGTCGGCGCGGCCGAAGGCGTAGCGGAAGTAGTTGCGGGCGAAACAGGCCTCGAAGGCGCCGCTGTCGAGCACGTACTGCTGGGCCTGCGCGGCCGTCGAGATCGAGCGGCTCGCGATGCCGTCGAGCTTCGCGACCACCACGGTGTCGAGCGGCCGGTCGCCCAGCACGTCGCCCGCGTCGTTGCGCACCACCTCGGACGTGCGCACGCGGCCCAGCGCGTCGAAGCGCTCGAGCACGAAGCCCCACGGGTTGAGCACCGTCTTGTGGCAGTCCACGCAGGCGGTCTTTTCCATCTCGGTGATGCGCTGCGTGCGCTCGCGCGTGGTCAGCACGCCGGAGAGGTCGGCCGCGGCGTTCGTCTGGTTCATCGCGGGCGGGGGCAGCACCTGGCACGTGAGGGCGCTCAGGATCTTGGCGCCGCGCGAGATGGGCAGCGTGGTGTCCGACGAGCCGTTGGCGACCACGGCGACGCGGGTCAGCAGGCCCACGCGGTCGGCTTCGGCGAACACCGGCGGCGTGCCGCTGCCGTTCCACACCGAGGTCTTGTAGAGCGTCGCGATGTCCGCGGTCCGGGCGAACGCATGGCGATCGGTCAGCACCTGCTGCAGCGACCCGTTGCGCGCGGCCACGTACGAAACCATGTCGAGCACCTCGTCGATGGCGGCGTCACGGGTAGTCGCGAGCGGCTTGTAGTCGCCGGCGAACTTGTCGAAGCGGGCGTTGCCCACCTTGCCGTTCATCGCGACGAGGTCGTCGAGGCGGAACCACTGCCGGAAGAAGCTGCGCAGCGCGAGGTCGGCGCGCGCGTCGCCCATCAGGCGCGTAACCTGGGCCTGGTACACGGCCGGCTGCATCAGCGTGCCGTCGTCGGCGCGGGCGGCGAGCGTGGCGTCGGGCAGCGTGTCCCACAGGTGCAGCGACAGCCGGGTCGCGAGCTCGTGGGCCGACAGCGGCACGCAGGCGCCGGAGCCGCTGCCGTTGCCGCGTTCCACGACGAAGTAGGTCTGCGGCGACGCGATCATCGTCGCGAGCACCTTCACGAGCGCGGCGCGGTCGGTGGCGCCGTTGGCCACCTTGCGGTACACGGCCACCTCGGCATCGGTCAGCGGCTGGCGGAAGAGGGTGCGGCCGGCCTTGCGGATGAACGCGGTGAGGCAGGCGTCACCCGAGCAGTTGCCGAGGATCGTGGCGGCGCGCGCGTCGGTGCTGGCGAGGTCGGCGGCCAGGTCCTGGGCGACGGTGTTGATGCCGCCCACCTGGCGCGTGGTCACGGTCGGGTCCAGGCGCCAGTAGCCCTGGTGGCGCGTCGTCTCGGGGTTGATCGACGCGTCCTGCGGGAACTGGGCCTTGTCGACGACCAGCGTGCGGATCCGGGCCGGCAGGCCGGCGTCCGTGATCAGCGTGGCCGACCAGTCGGTGAGCACGTTGACGAACTGCGCGCGGGTGAGCCGCCGCGGCAGCACCGCGGAGAAACATCCCGGGTTCGTGCCGGTGTCGGCGGCCAGGGCCGCCGCCGACGGACCCTGCGCATGCGGATCGACCGGCATCGACAGCACCGGTGCCGCGTCGGGCGCACGCGAACCGCCCGCGTTCGCCCCTGTGGTTCCGCCCGCACCGGGCTTGTCGTCCGAATTGCATCCCTGCAACACGAGCGCAAGCAGCAGCGCTCCCCCTACGAGCCTGACTCCCATCTTGTTCTTCCCCGAGCCGTGATTGATGGGGGCGGATCATCGGGAGAGCGCACGATCGTGCAGTGTCTGAACGTATCCGTGTTTCCGACGGCGCCGTCAGCCTCGGGAGGTTGTCCGACCTCTATGGAGACAGGGATTTCTTGACAACGTTTTCAAGCAATCGAGCAGAAACATTGTTTCGGTTCGACACAATCGGCCGAAATCGAGTCGGATCGGTAGTTTTTGGTATGTTTTCGGGATGGAATCCCCTGTTTTAGGGGTTCGGTCGTGCATAAGTCACGAATCCTGGGTGGCGTGATTTGCCTGTTTTTGGTGCAGGAGGGGCTTTTCCGGGTGTCCCGGCCGGGGTGCGTGGAGTTGTCTGACGAGTTGATCGGGTTCAGACAGTTCTCTCGCCGAGGCTTGTGCGGATCGGTCAGGATTGATCGTCTTCGATGTCTCATCCCGAGACATCGGTGCGCATTCGTCGCCAAGTTCGAAACAAGGCGGCTGGCAGACAACCCGTCGCACGCAGATGCGAAAAGGCGCCCGGGTGGGCGCCTTGGTTCGAGCGGGGGACCCGCCGGGAGGCGGCGGGTCGGAGGATCAGCGCTTCGGCGAGGACGGCCGGCGGCCGTCCTGGCGGGGGGCCGAGCCGGACGGACGGGCCGGGCCGCCACCCTGGCGCGGCGGGCGAGCGCCACCACCACCGCCACCGCCGTGGCCGCTGCCGGCACGGCTGCCGTTGCTGCCGCCGCGGCCGCCGCCACCACCACCGCCGCCGCCGCCGTGGCGGCTGCCACGGTTGCCGCCGCGGCCGGCACCTTCGCCGATGGTCATGCGGCCGAGCACGATGGGCTCGGGCTTTTCACCGGCCGGGGGCGCGAAGCCGGGGATGATTTCCTTCGGGATCTCGCGCTTGATGAGCTTCTCGATGTCGCGGAGGAAGCCGTTTTCGTCGACGCAGACGAGCGAGACGGCCTCGCCCTGCGCGCCGGCGCGGCCCGTGCGGCCGATGCGGTGCACGTAGTCTTCCGGCACGTTCGGCAGCTCGTAGTTCACGACGTGCGGGAGCTGGTCGATGTCGATGCCGCGGGCGGCGATGTCGGTGGCCACCAGCACTTGCAGTTCACCGGTCTTGAACTCGGCGAGGGCCTTGGTGCGGGCGCTCTGGCTCTTGTTGCCATGGATGGCCATGGCGCTGATGCCCTGCTTCTCGAGGTGTTCGACGAGGCGGTTGGCGCCGTGTTTCATGCGGGTGAACACGAGCACCTGGTGCCAGTCGTTCTCCTTGATGAGGTGGCACAGCAGGTCCTTCTTCATCTCGCGGCCCACCGGGTGGACCTTCTGCGCGATGGTTTCGGCCGTGGTATTGCGGCGGGCGACCTCGATCAGGGCCGGCTTGTTGAGCAGGCGGTCGGCGAGCGCCTTGATCTCGTCGCTGAACGTGGCCGAGAACAGCAGGCTCTGCTTCTTGGCCGGCAGCACCGCGAGCACCTTCTTGATGTCGTGGATGAAGCCCATGTCGAGCATGCGGTCGGCTTCGTCGAGCACGAAGATCTCGACGTGGCTCAGGTCGAGCGTGCCCTGCTGGTGGTGGTCGAGGAGGCGGCCGGGGGTGGCCACCAGGATGTCGACGCCCTTGCGGAGCTTGTCGATCTGGGGCTGCATGCCGACGCCGCCGAACATCACCATGGAGGTGAGCTTGGTGTGCTTGCCGTACGTGCGCACGCTTTCCTCGACCTGGGCGGCCAGTTCGCGGGTGGGCGTGAGGATCAGGGCGCGGATGGGCAGGCGGCCGCGGGCGTCGCGCACGGCGGGCTTTTCCATCAAGCGGTGCAGCGTGGGCAGCGTGAACCCGGCCGTCTTGCCCGTGCCGGTCTGGGCGCCGCCCAGCAGGTCGGCCCCGGACATCACGACGGGAATGGCCTGCGTCTGGATCGGGGTGGGGGTCGTGTAGCCGTACTCTTCAACGGCGCGCAGCAGGGGCTCGGCCAAACCGAGGGAAGCAAAGGACATGAAGGGCGATCAAGAAATCCGGCTGCCGGGCGAGGGAAATCCCTGGGGGATTCGACGCGTCGAGGTGCTGGATTGAGCGGTGCTCGGGCCAAAAGGTTGCAAACGTCCGGACGGCATTAGGGTTTGCGCTGATGAACATTCTACAGGGCAGAGTTAGTGAACCGCCCCTTCGAATGCATGGGATATCGCCATTTGTTCGCCCCGTGTCACAGGCGAAACGGTGCAGGCGAATGGGGTCCGGCCGCCGGATCGTGTCATTTGTCCGGGATAATGGCGGGTTTCCGGTCCCGACCCAGATCCCCACGCGCGCGCCAGCGGCCCGCGCCGCCCGGGGGATCGCCCTCCCGGCACCCCCAACTTCTCTCACGGTAAACCATGGCGCAATACGTTTTCACGATGAACCGCGTCGGCAAGATCGTCCCGCCGAAGCGTCAGATCCTCAAGGACATCTCGCTGAGCTTCTTCCCGGGCGCCAAGATCGGCGTGCTGGGCTTGAACGGCTCGGGCAAGAGCACGCTGCTCAAGATCATGGCCGGCATCGACAAGGACATCGAGGGCGAAGCCGTCCCGATGCCCGACCTGAAGATCGGCTACCTGCCGCAGGAGCCGGTGATGGCGCCCGACCAGACCGTCCGCCAGGCGGTCGAGGAAGGCATCGGCGGCGCGCTGGCCGCGAAGAAGCGCCTCGACGAGGTGTACGCCGAGTACGCCGAGCCCGATGCCGACTTCGACAAGCTGGCCGCCGAACAGGCCGAGCTGGAGGCCATCATCGCCGCCGCCGGCAGTGAAAACGCCGACCTGCAGCTCGAGATCGCCGCCGACGCGCTGCGCCTGCCGCCGTGGGACGCCGTGATCGGCAAGCTGTCGGGCGGCGAGAAGCGCCGTGTCGCGCTGTGCCGCATGCTGCTGTCCAAGCCCGACATGCTGCTGCTCGACGAACCCACCAACCACCTGGACGCCGAATCGGTCGACTGGCTGGAGCAGTACCTGCAGCGTTTCCCGGGCACCGTGGTGGCCATCACCCACGATCGCTACTTCCTCGACAACGCGGCCGAGTGGATCCTCGAACTCGACCGGGGCCACGGCATCCCGTACAAGGGCAACTACAGCACCTGGCTGGAGCAGAAGGAAGCGCGCCTCGAGCAGGAGCAGCGCACCGAAGACGCCCGCATGAAGGCGATGAAGAAGGAACTGGAGTGGGTGCGCCAGAACCCCAAGGGCCGCCAAGCCAAGAGCAAGGCGCGCATCGCCCGCTTCGAGGAACTGAGCGACTTCGAATACCAGAAGCGCAACGAGACCCAGGAAATCTTCATCCCCGTGGCCGACCGCCTGGGCCATGAAGTCATCGAGTTCGAGAACGTCAGCAAGAGCTTCGGCGACCGCGTGCTCATCGACGACCTGAGCTTCAAGATCCCCGCGGGCGCCATCGTCGGCATCATCGGCCCGAACGGCGCCGGCAAGTCGACGCTGTTCCGCATGATCTCCGGCAAGGAACAGCCCGACAGCGGCACCGTGAAGATCGGCCCGACCGTCAAGATGGCCTTCGTGGACCAGAGCCGCGAATCGCTCGAGGGCGACAAGACCGTGTGGCAGGACGTCTCCGGCGGCCTCGACAACCTCGTCGTCGGCAAGTTCGTGATGCCGTCGCGCGCGTACCTCGGCCGCTTCAACTTCAAGGGCAACGACCAGCAGAAGCTCGTCGGCAGCCTGTCGGGTGGTGAACGCGGCCGCCTGCACCTGGCCAAGACGCTGATCGCCGGCGGCAACGTGCTGCTGCTCGACGAACCGTCGAACGACCTGGACGTCGAAACCCTGCGCGCGCTGGAAGACGCGCTGCTCGAGTTCGCTGGCTCGCTGCTCGTGATCTCCCACGACCGCTGGTTCCTCGACCGCATCGCCACGCACATCCTCGCCGCCGAAGGCGATTCGAAGTGGGTGTTCTTCGACGGCAACTACCAGGAGTACGAGGCCGACAAGAAGAAGCGCCTGGGCGAAGAGGGTGCCAAGCCGAAGCGCCTGCGCTACAAGGCACTGAAGTAAGCCCCGGACCGAGGTGCGGAAGTGCGCGCATCGTGAGATGTTGCGCACCCCTCCTCATCCGGGTGGATTGACGGGCCCCCGGCGGGGCACCGACGATGCGGCCTTCGTCTTCCGAGGACCCCGCATGGCCACCGCCTCCCGTTCGTCCAAGCGCTCGACCCCGTCCGCCAGGAAGGCGGCTGCCAAGTCCTCCGCCCGCAAGGCGGCTGCGCCCAAGAAGGTGGCCGCGCCCACCGCGGACCCCGTGGCCGACACGCGATTCCTGCGCATGGCGCGGCCCGACGCGCTCGACTACCGCGACCGCTGGTTCCGCCCGTCGGTGGGCCGTGCGCCGGCGCCCACGCTGTTCCCGGCCGAAGGCCTGCCCGTGCGGCACCAGGGCAGCACCAATGCCTGCACCGGCTTCGGGCTGTCGCTCGTGGTCGAGCACCTGCTGCGTTCGGCCGGCCGCGAGGCCAAGCCGTCGATCTCGCCGTTCATGCTGTACTCGATGGCGCGGCGTTACGACGAGTTTCCGGGCTCCACCGAAGACGAAGGCTCCAGCACGCGCGGCGCGCTCAAGGGCTGGTTCAAGCACGGCGCCTGCCGTGACGTGCTGTTCCCCGGCCTCGACATGCCCGCGGCCAGCAGTTCGCTGAAGGACGACTGGTGGGCCGACGCCGTGCGCCGCCCGCTCGGTGCGTACTACCGCCTCGACCCGCAAGCCATCACCGACCTGCACGCAGCGCTCAACGAGGTGGGCATCCTGTTCGTGAGCGCCGGCTGCCACTCGGGCTGGGACGAGGGCGTCAACGCGCCCACGCGCCGCAAGCGGCCCACGTCGTTCAAGGACATCTGGGAAATTCCCGTGCTGCCCGGCGAGGCGGCCCACGCGGGCCACGCCTTCGCCATCGTCGGCTACAACGAGCGCGGCTTCCTGATCCAGAACTCCTGGGGCACCGACTGGGGCTCGTACGGCTACGCGCTGCTGACCTACGACGACTGGCTGCACAACGCGATGGACTGCTGGGTGGCGCAGCTGGGCGTGGTGACGCACGAGCACACGGCGATCTCGCAGGCCATCACGCTGCGCACGGGCGCGGCCGGCAAGGTGGCGCTCGCCGCCGACAAGGTGCTGCGCAACCGCGAGATCTCGCCCTTCATCGTCAACATGGGCAACAACGGCGCGCTCAGCAACAGCGGCGTGTTCCGCACGAAGCCCGACGACGTGCGCGCCATCGTCGACGTGCACCTCGCCGAGGCCCGCAAGCGCTGGGGCCTGAAGGACGACGATGTGGTGGACGTCTGCATCTTCGCGCACGGCGGGCTGGTGGGCGAGGAGGCCGCGGCCGACATCGCCGCGCAGTGGATCCCGCTGCTCTACGACGAACGCATCTTCCCGGTCTTCCTGATGTGGGAGACCGACTTCTTCACCACCGCGCTCAACTGCATCGAGGACGCGATCAAGGGCATCCCGCGCACCGTGGGCGGCGGCTTCTCGTTCGAGCGCTGGTGGAACGAGCGCCTCGAGCGGCTGCTGGCGCGCCCGGGCACGCTGATCTGGGGCGAGATGAAGGAAAACGCCGACCTGCTGAGCGCCTACCGCCCCGATGCGTCCGACGACGAACAGGCGGGTGGCGTGCTGCTGTACCGGCACTTCAAGCACGGCGTGGCCAACAAGAAGATCCGCCTGCACTTCGTGGGCCATTCGGCCGGTTCCATCGTCGCCAGCGCAATGATCCACCGCCTCGCGGAGGACGGACTGCGCTTCGAGTCGGTGAGCTTCATGGCGCCGGCCGTGACGGTGAAGACCTTCGACGAGCAGGTGCGCCCGCACCTGGCCAACGGCACCGTCAAGCGCTACCAGCAGTTCCACCTCACCGACCGGGCCGAGGAGGACGACCACACCTGCGGCCCGTACCGCCGCTCGCTGCTGTACCTCGTGAGCCAGTCCTTCGAGGGCGGCACCACCACGCCCATCCTCGGGATGCAGAAGTTCTTCGAGGCCTACGGGCCGGCGCTGCCGAACACCACGGTGCGGGTCGCGCCCGGCCCGGACACGGCCAGCACGAGCCATGGCGGGTTCGACAACGACCGGCTGACGCAGCGGCACATCGTCGACTTCATCCTCGGGCGGGCGTGATGCCGCGCCGAGCAGCTCTCGTGGAAGAAGTCTTCAGGCCGCAACGCTCATCCGCATCCGCCTCCTCATGAGTATCCAGCCCGACGAACGATTTGACGATTTCCCGGTGTGGCGAAGCTTCTCCGGCCCTGGATGGGCGCTGGAAGACTGCGAAGCGGTGGCGCGTGCCCATCCGAAGACGTTCAAGCGCCCGGCCGCGTCGCACGCTCCAAGCTCGCCGTCGGAGATCTGGTGCGACTCCATTTCCTCCTTGCCGATCCCGGGATGACATCACAGCCCGAGAACCCCAGGGCAAAGCGGATGTGGGTCGAAGTCTGCGCGATCGAATCGTGCACCTTCCTCGGGCACCTGACCAACGAGCCTCGGTTCATCGATGCACTCTCTCCCGGAGACGTCATCGAGTTCGAGTGGAAGCACGTTGCCCAACTCGAGTGAGGGCACTCGTCGCGCGCCGCCTCCAGGTCGACGCTGCAGGTGAGGATCCCGCGGTCTTTCAGGCGGGGGCGTGGCGCATCGCGTGAGCGATGAATGTCGAGGGGCGTGATCTCGTCCCGAGTCAGCTCGGCTTGACGTGGCGAATTTCTAGTTGTATTGTCCAACTTATTAGAGTTGCACAAAACAACTAATGAGCGTCACCCACAACAAGAACGAACCATGAGACTCGACACCGCCCCCCACCTTCAGCAAGCCGCGGCCTGGCCCGCGGAGGGCGAACACATCCTCGCCCACCACGACGACACCAGCGTGGTCGTGTACCAGGCCTACCGTCCCGCCATCGGGCGGTACGCCATCGAACACGGGCACTTCGGTGGGCCGGACTACAGCTTCAACCGCATGAGCTGGATCAAGCCCAACTTCCTGTGGATGATGTACCGCTGCGGCTGGGGCCTGAAGGCGGGGCAGGAGGTCATCCTCGGCCTGCGCATCCGGCGCGCCTTCTTCGATGCGGTGCTCGATGCAGCCGTGTCGTCCGCCTTCGATGCGACCGCCCACGCCACGCCGCAGGCCTGGCAGGACGCCGTCGCTGCTTCCGAAGTGCGCCGGCAGTGGGACCCCGACCATGCGCCCAGCGGCGCGAAGCTGCCGCGGCGGGCGATCCAGCTGGGGCTGCGCGGCAGCACGCTGCGGGCGTTCGCGACGACCGAACTGCTGGAGGTCATCGACATGAGCGGCTTCGTGGCGGCGCAGCGGGTCCATGCGCAGGACGACAATCCGCAGTTGCTGACACCGGTGGAGCATGTGTATGACCGCGGTTGACGGGGAGGGACACTTGCACATGCGCACCGCCAGTCCTCCCTCGATGCGATCGCGGCTGCGCGGGGCGGTCTACGGGCTGCTCATCGGTGACGCGCTCGGTGTCCCCTTTGAATTCTCGAGGGCCGGCGAACTGCCGGAGTCGAGCCTCATCGAGATGGAACCGCCCGCTGGATTCCATCGTGCCCACGTGGGCGTGCCCATCGGCACCTGGAGCGACGACGGGGCGCAGGCGCTGCATCTGCTCAGGGTGCTGCTCGACGGGGACGCCTCGATTGAAACCCGGTTGGCCACCGGTTTGCAGGCATGGGCTGACGCGGGCGATCTGACGCCGGACGGCCGCATCTTCGACATCGGCCTCCAGACCCAGGAGGCGTTGTTGCGTCTGGCGCGGGGTGTGCTGCCGAACCAGAGCGGGCCCTTCGAAGAGCGGCACAACGGCAACGGCTCGTTGATGCGCGTGCTGCCGGCGGCGCTGCTCCCGGCGACGCACGACGCGGTGCTCATCGACCGGGCGAGGCGCCAGAGCCTTCCGACGCACGGACACCCGAGGTCCCTGCTGGCATGTTCCCTGTCGACGCTGCTCGCGTCGCGGTTGCTTGCAGGAAAGACCTTCGTGCAGGCACTGGACGACGCGCAGGACGTCCTCGAGCGGACCGTCGCGCCGGTCGAGCGGGACGAACTCCGCGTGCTGCTGGATGGCCGGCTGGACGCGCCCCAGGGCAGCGGCTACGTCGTCGACTGCCTCTGGTCGGCCGTGGCGGCCGTCCTGCGCACGGAGACGTTCGAAGACTGCGTGCGTTGCGCGGTCGGTTTCGGCAACGACACCGACACCACGGCGTGCGTTGCGGGCGGCTGGGCGGGGCTCCTCTACGGTGAAGAAGCCATTCCGTCGCGGTGGCGGGCGACCCTGCGCGGCACGCATCTGGTCGAGCCGCTGCTCGAGCGTTTGATGGGCGCGTGGGGGCCGGATGCACTGGCGGATCGCCATGAGGAGGGGCCACGCCTCAGCGTCTGAGCGCGAAGGGAGCCAACGCGGACTCCCCACGGTGCGACATTCATCGCTCGATGCACGATTCCGCCTGCGACAATTCGACGGATCATCATTCTCCCTGTTCACAACACAATGAAACTTTCCCGGTGGGTGACCCCTCTCCTGGCTTCGGCGGTGTTTCTCGCCGGCTGTGGCAGCATCGCGAACAGGACGTCTCCGGCTGGAATGCCCCAGGAGGTGTTCGACAAGACAGACACCGGCGTGATCATCCTGAGCACCGGGGCGGCGAGCAGTTGCATCTCGGAGGCGACCTACCTGGTGACCTATGACGCCGCGTCGCGCAAGCCGACCAATGCGGCGGGGATCTTCGTCGACAACGCCAACCACCCAACCGACTTCTCCGGGCACTACGGCACGGTCAACGCCGTGCATTTCCACCCGGGCTCGTATTACTTCTCGCCTCGCATCGCGAACCCGTTTGCCCAGACGGTCAAGGCGCCCGAGTTCCCTTTCGTCGTCAACGCCGGTGAGACCGTCTACCTCGGAGAGATCTTCATGCCGAAGTCGTGCTCATTGAACACCCGCTTCGAGGTGAACGACTTCGAGGAACGGGATCTCAAGCGCGCCCGCGAGCTGAACCCGGCCATCGACCGGCGTCCGGTGACCAAGCGATTGATCCAGGCGCCGTGAGCCGGGCCTGACGCGGAGGGCGGCTACCATGGCCTGGCCATGAAAACCGCCATCTTCAGCGCCCGCCGCTGCGACCAGGGTCCTCTTCGCCAAGGCGAACGCCACCGCAGGCCACGACCTGGTGTTCTTCCAGGATCGTCTCACGATCGAGACGGTCCGGCTCGCCGCAGGCTGCCCCGCGGTGTGCGTGTTCGTCAACACACTCGGGGTCAGGTCTGAAATCTGGAATCGACCGCTGCACTCACGGATACTCTGCACCATGTCCTTGGGCCTCCGACTCGTTCTCCTCGCGTTCGCTTCGCTCTTCGGCGTGATGCTGGGGCTCTGGGCGCATGGAGACAGCGGACCCTGGTTCCGCTGGCTGCCTGCCGCGTTCTGCTTCGCGATCTCGGGCGCGTGCATCGCGCGTGGAAGGCTTGCCCAGTTCTTCGGGAGCTTGATCGCGCTCGGCGTGCTCGGTGCGGGCCTTGCCTACCTCGTCAGCGCATGGCGATCGGGGCCGGCGTTGACGGGGCGATGGATCAGCGCGGTGGGCCAGGCCGTGATGTTCTGCGCCCTGTTCGGCTTCCTCGCGGCAAGCTACCTCCGGGCGGCCCGTTTCGGCTTCGCCAAGCCGGTGAAGTCCGTCGGTGACGTGGTCCGGGTGGAGTTCGACGACGTCGAGGTGCGCATCCGCATGATGGACGACCCGCAGGATGCCTGGAATCAGCAGTTCCGCTGGGCTGAAGTCACCCGCGTGTGCTTCACCGACGGCGGGCTGTACGGGTCGGACTACCTCGTGGTCACGGTGGGGGACGGTTCGCGGAGGGTTGCCGTTCCGACGGAGGCCCACGGCGGGCCGGAACTTCTTTCGGCCTTGAGTGGACGCGGGCTTTTCCCCGAGGACGTGTGGCGCAGGGCGCTCGGCGAGACCGGCGGCGGCACGCATTGCTGGCCTCCCCACGAAGAGGAGCCCGTCCCCAACGCTTGACGGTGGCCTCGAGCTCTTCGACGAGGTGCCGCAGCACGGCGTCGTGCTGTGCAGGGGTGCCGCTGACCGCCAGCTGCTGGCGAGGTGGGGTCCTGCCGGATCTTTCCGGACCGAAGTTGTAGATGTCCCACGCCGCGGTTCGGCCTGCGGCCTTCTCGCCTCGCTCGAACGCGGCGAACATCCAGTTGGATCGCGATGCCGGACAGTCTGCCATCAACGCGCGGGTCGCTCGACCGCGAGTGCCAGCATGGGGTTGTCAATGTCCCGCACCATCTCGGTGGCGACGTCCAGCGCCGCGCGCTGCCCCAGCGCGGCACTGTGCAGGTGCGCCCTGACCGCCAGCTCCTGCATCCCGCAGCGCTGCGACAGTGTCAGCAGTTCGTCCACCCACGCACGCGCCTCGGGCCAGGCCTGATCCACCGCCAGCGCACTCAGGGACTCGAGCGCATGGACACGCGCCCAGAGGTACGTGTCGGGGAAGCGCATGCAGCGCTGGATCGCGTCGAGGAACAGCGTGCGGGCTCGCGTGGGTTCGCCGCGGGCGGCGGCCACGAGGCCCAGGCCGCGGCCGGACAGGCCTTCCCAGCAGGGGTCGCCGAGGTGGCAGCCGAGTGCGAAGGCCTCCTCGAACTGCGCGGCGGCTTCGTCGGTCCGGCCGCGCAGCAGCTGCACTTCGGCGGCCAGGGACTGGGGCCAGGGCAGGAAGGCCGTCCAGGACTGCCTCGCCTGGGTCACCGTGCGTTCGAGCAGGGCTTCGGCCGCGTCGTGGTCGCCGGTGAGGAGCAGCACGCGGCCGATCATGGATTCGGCATACAGGGTCTGGCGGCGTTCGCCGGCCTGGCGGGCGAGGTCCGTGGCGAGGCGCAGTTGCACCAGCGACTGGCCGTACCGGGCCTGGTCCGACAGCACGGCGCCGTGGACGGTGGCGATGCGCGCGCGTTCGGCCGGCTCACCTTCGGCGAGCGGCTCCGCGCGGGCGAGCCAGGTCGAAGCGCGTTCGTAGCGGCCCGCCAGGAACTCGACGTAACCCAGTTCGCGGCAGGCGGCGGCGTCCGAAGCGGGCGCGTCGCCGCCGCCGATGCCCAGCGCCTCGTGCAGCGCGGCCGCGCCTTCCTCGTCCCGCCCGCGTGCGGCGTGGACGAGGGCACCGCCCAGCGCCACGCGGGTGCGCTTGCGCAGGGGCGTGTCGCCGAGGGTGTCGGCATCGGCCATGGCGCGGCGCAGGCATTGCAGGCCGGGCTCGAGCACGCCGGCACGCAGCGCCGCCTCGCCCGCCTCCAGCTGCGCGAGCACGGCGCCGCGGCCGGCCACCGGTGCCTGCGTCGGCCGGGCCGTGGCGGTCGCGAGCGCCTCGTCCAGCGCGGGGCCGGGGGCGATGCCGAGTTCGCGGTCGAAGAGGGCGCGGCACGCCGCGGCCTGCCGTGCCGCGGCGATGCCGTCGCCGGCCGCGCCGAGGCAACGCACGAGGAGCACCTGGAAGTTCTCGTCGAGCGGTTCGAGGGCGACGAGGCGGCGCGCGAGGGTCGCGGCGTCGGCCGCGGCGCCCTCGGCCAGCCGTGCCAGCGCGGCTTCGCGCAGCAACGCCGTGGTCAACGAGGCGGCGTGCCGGCGTTGTCCATCGAGCCAGACCTCGAACGACGGGCTGCCGCTGAACGCCAGGCCTTCGAGCAGTTCGCCGCCGAGGCCGGGCAGGTCGAGGGCCTCGCGCCAGTGGCCGTGTGCGACGACGTCGATGTCCACGCACGCGAGCACGTCGCGGGGCAGGGTGAGGGGATCGCCGCGCAGCACACCGTCGCCGAGGCCGCGGCGCAGCTCGCGCAGGTTCCAGCGCAGCGCCGCGAGCGGATCCTCGGCGTCGGCGAAGAGCAGGCCCGCGAGGTGGCTGCGGCTGGCGCCCGCCGGGCGCAGGGCCAGGCAGGCGAGCAGCCCCCAGGCCTTGCGGCCGCGCAACGCGACCGGCTGTCCGTCGCCGCGCACGATGCGAGGAGGGCCCAGCAGATGCAGCGAAACGCTCATGGATGCAAGTGTGGCATGGGACCCACCGGGGGCGACGCCCCCGGTGGAGGGGGCCTCAGGCCTCGGCCGTGGTGGGATCGATCATCGTGACGACCCGCGCCACGCTGTCGGCCGGGAAGCCGCCACGGCGCGCGTGCTCGCGCACGACGTCCTCGTCGGCGGCGTTGTAGACGCAGTACATCTTGTCGCCGGTCACGAAGCTCTGGACCCACTGGACCTGCGGCCCCAGGTCGCGCAGCACGCCGTTGGAGCGGCGGGAGGCGGCCTGCAGCTCGGCCGGGCTGAGGGCGCCGAGGCGGGGGATGTTGCGTTCGATGACGTACTTGGGCATGGTGAACTCCAGTCAGTGGTTTCGGGTGAAGGGAGCCCCATGGTGCGCAGCCGGCGTGTGAGCCGGCGTTTGACGAATCAGCCGCAGCCGCCGCGGTCGAGCAACTGCGGCCCCGGCCCGCGCTCCGACAGTTCGTCCAGCGGATTGCGCAGCGGACACGCGCTGACCGACAGGCACCCGCACCCGATGCACCCGTCGAGCTGGTCGCGCAGCCGGGTCAGCTGTTCGATGCGTTCGGTGAGATCGGCGTGCCAGCGGGCCGACAGGCGTGACCAGTCCGCCACGGTGGGCGTGCGGCTTTCGGGCAGCGCCTTCAGTGCCTCGCCGATGGCGGCCAGCGGCACGCCCACGCGCTGGGCCACCTTGATGATCGCGACACGGCGCAGCACCTCGCGCGCATAGCGCCGCTGGTTGCCCGCGTTGCGGTGGCTGTGGATCAGCCCCTTCGATTCGTAGAAGTGCAGCGCCGACACCGCGACGCCGCTGCGCTCGGCCAGCTGCCCCACGGTGAGGGTCTTGCCGATGTCCGCCGGATCCAGTTTGCCCATGGGGGATTGCCTTGACCTCAAGTTTGCTTGAGGTTTTAAGCTGAATTCCATCGAAGTGCAAGGGGGACGCGGATGACGGAGCGGGAGGACGCGCTGGCCGAGGAGGTGGCGCTGCTGGTGCGGGCCGCGATGCAGGCGATCGCGCCGGCGTGGCGGCGGGCCACGGTGCGGTTCGCCTGGGACGGCGGCTGCTTCAGCACGACGGTGTCGTACGCCGCGGCCCACGAGCCCGTGCCAGTGGACGCCGTGGTGCACCGGGCGCTGTTCGTGCGCCTGCAGCAGGCGGGGCGGCGGTTGCCGCACCCGGGGTCGTCCGGGGGCTGCGACGTCGACATCGACGCCGTGGGCACGCATGCGGCGCGCGTGAGCCGCGCGTGAAGGTCAGGGCAGCGTCTGCTCGTGTTCGGGCAGGGGGTTGAACGGCTCGTCGGAGGAGGACGAGGCGGCCTGGTCGATCGGCAGCTTGGGGATGTCGCGCGGCGGCGCGGCCGCAGCCGCCGCGGGTGCCGGGGCGGAGGCGGGTGGATCGGCCCAGCCGTGCATCGCGGGCGCGGGCTTCGGCGTGCTGTCCACCTTCGGCTTGCGGCGCGGCGCGGGTGGCACGTCGAGGCCACCCCAGGTGTCCCAGGCCGAGTGGCGCGCGTCGGGTGAGGCGACGGGCAGTTCCTCGATGACCTCGCCGAGGGAGTCGGTGATCATGACCCGGTGCGACGACGTGTTGGCGGCGACGGCTCGGCCGAACTTGCGCAGCATCTCGAGGTCGTTGTGCCAGACCCGGCCCTCGCGGCGCAGGCGCCCCTCGGCGTCGCGCGACACCTCCACGATCCGGTAGATCGGCTGCCGGTCCCAGCGCTGGTCGTCCGCGGGGGCGCGGAAGCCGGTCGTCACCGTGCCGGTGGGCTTCTGGGAACCTGACACACATGCCTCCTTGGAATGGGTTTCGACGGGTTATCGGCCGGTCCGGCTGGAAATGAAGCGGAACTTCGCGGCCGTTCATAATGGACAGCGTCCACATGGAGGCACGATGACAGCGAAGGCGGGGCGGGAGCGCGAGACCTACCGGCATGGCGACCTGCGCAATGCGCTGTTGCAGGCCGGCATCGCGCTCGCGCGCGAGGGGGGCCGAGACGCCATCGTGCTGCGCGAGGCCACGCGGCGCGCCGGGGTGGTGCCCAACGCGGCGTACCGCCACTTCGCCAGCCGCCAGGACCTGATCGACGCCGTGCGCGCGGCCGCGCTCGCCGAACTGGCGCAGGCGATGGAGGCCGAGTTGGCCGCGGTGCCCGCCGGGTCGACGCCGGCCGAGGCCGCGCGCGCCGGGCTGCGCGCCGTGGGGGCGGGTTACCTGCGTTTTGCCGGCGAGCAGACCGGCCTTTTCCAGCTCACGTTCCCGTTCCCGAACGACCCGCGTGGCGAGGCCGACCCTGCCAAGGCCGGCCCGGGTGGCCTGAACCCGTTCCAGCTGCTGGGCTTGGCCCTCGACCGGCTCGTGGCGGCGGGTGTGCTGCCCGCCGAGCGCCGGCCCGGCGCCGAGTTCCTCGCGTGGTCCGCGGTGCACGGCCTCGCGCTGCTCGCCATCGACGGTCCGCTGCGCCATGTGCCCGCACCGTTCACCGCGCAATTGGGGCAACGCCTGCTCGACATGGTGGAGCAGGGGCTCTGACCCGGAGGCGCGACCCCGGGGCCTAAGATGCGCGGCACCGTTCACGCGCCGCAGGAGCCCCGCATGTCCCTCCGTTCCGTTCGCCGCTGGTGCTTCACCGCGGCCGTGCTGTCGTTCCAGTCGACCGTCTCCTGGTCGGCGTCGGTGGCCCCGGTGGTGTCCGACCGCGGCATGGTCGTCACCGCCCAGCACCTCGCGACCGAGGTGGGGGCCGACGTGCTGCGGCGCGGCGGCAACGCGGTGGACGCGGCCGTGGCGGTGGGCTATGCCCTCGCGGTGGTGTACCCCGCCGCGGGCAACCTCGGCGGCGGCGGGTTCATGACGCTGCACCTCGCCGATGGCCGGGAGACCTTCATCGACTTCCGGGAGAAGGCGCCGCTGGCCGCCACCGCCGACATGTACCTGGGCGCCGACGGCAACGTGGTCAAGGGCCGCAGCACGGTGGGCCACCTCGCGGTGGGTGTGCCGGGCACGGTGGCCGGGCTCGAACTGGCGCGCGCGAAGTTCGGCACGATGCCGCGCCGTGCGCTCGTGGCACCGGCCATCGGGCTCGCCGAACGCGGCTTCGTGCTCGACGCGGGCGACGCCCGCATGTTCGAGGCGGTGGGCGACGCGCTGAAGGCCGATGCCGCCACCGCTGCCGCGTTCCTGAAGGACGGCCGCGTGCCGAAGGCCGGCGAGCGCCTCGTGCAGAAGGACCTCGCGGCGACGCTCAGGCGCATCGCCGCCCACGGCAACGACGGCTTCTACCGTGGCCGCACGGCCGATCTGCTGGTGGCGTCGAGCCAGGCCGGCGGCGGGCTGATCCGCCACACCGACCTCGTGGCCTACCAGGCGGTGGAGCGCGAGCCGGTGGCCTGCGACTACCGGGGCTACCGCATCGTGTCGGCCCCGCCGCCCAGTTCCGGCGGCGTGATCGTCTGCGAGATCCTCAACGTGCTCGAGGGCTACCCGTTGAAGGACCTGGGCTTCCGCTCGGCGCAGTCGGTGCACTACCAGATCGAGGCGATGCGCCACGCGTACGTGGACCGCAACAGCTACCTGGGCGACCCCGACTTCGTCACGAACCCGGTGGCCCGCCTGCTCGACAAGGGCTACGCCGCGAAGGTGCGCGAGGCCATCGACCCGGCGAAGGCGGCGGTGTCGAAGGACCTCCGCCCCGGCGTGCCGCCGCACGAGGGCGTCAACACCACGCACTACTCCATCGCCGACCGCTTCGGCAACGCGGTGGGGGTCACCTACACGCTCAACGAATGGTTCGGTGCCAAGGTGACCGCGGCCGGCACCGGCGTGCTGCTCAACAACGAGATGGACGACTTCACCTCGAAGCGCGGCGTGCCCAACGCGTACGGCCTGGTGCAGGGCGAGGCCAACGCCATCGCGCCGGGCAAGCGGCCGCTCAGCTCGATGAGCCCCACCGTCGTGTCGAAGGACGGCAAGCCGGTGATGGTGCTGGGCACGCCGGGCGGCAGCCGCATCATCACCACGGTGGTCCACACGATCCTCAACGTCGTCGACTACGGCATGGACCTGCAGGAGGCCGTGGACGCGCCGCGCTTCCACCAGCAATGGCTGCCGGACGTGACGAACGTGGAGCCGTACGCGATCAGCCCCGACACGCAACGGCTGCTGGCCGGCATGGGCCACCAGCTCGGCAAGCCGCAGGAGGCGAACCACGTGGCGGCGATCCTGATCGGGCCGTCGCCGCGCCTGGGCGGCGAGGGCCCCGTGCGCTTCTACGGCGCCAACGACCCGCGGCGGCGTTCGGGGCTCGCCAAGGGGCCCTGAGGCATCGCCACTGCACCATCCGCCTCTCGTCCGGGCACGGGCCCACGGGTTCGGTATCCTCGTGCCGATGACGGCGGGCATCGGGCCCGCCGCGCGAGGCATTCTTCGAGGGACCCTCTTCATGTTCAAGGCACTGGTGCTCGAGAAGTCGCCCGACTTCACCGCCGCGGTCCGCGAGGTCGACGACACGTTCCTGCCGGCGTTCCCGGACGGCGGCGGGGTGACCCTCGACGTCGCCCACTCCACGCTCAACTACAAGGACGGTCTCGCCATCACGAACCGCTCGCCGGTCGTGCGCGCCTGGCCCATGGTGGCCGGCATCGACGGTGCGGGTGTGGTCGTGGCCAGCGACCATCCGGCGTGGAAACCGGGCGACCGCGTGGTGCACAACGGCTGGGGCGTGGGCGAGACCCACAAGGGCTGCCTCGCCGGCCGGGCCCGGCTGCACGGCGACTGGCTGGTGCGGCTGCCCGAGGCGTTCTCCACGCGACAGGCCATGGCCATCGGCACGGCGGGCTACACCGCGATGCTGTGCGTGCTGGCGCTGGAGCGCCACGGCGCCCTGTCACGCGGTGGTGACGTGCTCGTCACCGGGGCCACCGGCGGGGTGGGTTCCGTCGCCGTCGCGCTGCTCGCGAAACTCGGGCACGTGGTCACGGCGGCCACGGGCAAGGCGTCCGAGGCCCACTACCTGAAGGCGCTCGGTGCCACGCACGTGATCGACCGGGCCGAACTGTCCGTGCCCGGCAAGCCGCTGCAGAAGGAGCGCTGGTCCGCGGTCATCGACGCCGTGGGCAGCCACACGCTGGTCAACGCCTGCGCCCAGGTGCGCTACGGCGGCGCCGCGGCCGCGTGTGGCCTGGCCCAGGGCTTCGACCTGCCGGCCACCGTGATGCCGTTCATCCTGCGCGGCGTGGCGCTGCTGGGGGTCGACAGCGTGATGGCGCCGAAGGCGGCGCGCGAGGCCGCGTGGGCGCGCCTGGCCACCGACCTGGATCCGCGGTTGCTGGAGTCCATCACCACCGAGGTGGGCCTGGACGAGGCGATCGGCGAGGCGCAGCGGTTGATGGCGGGGCAGGTGCGGGGGCGGGTGGTGGTGCGCACGGCGTGACCGGCGACGGCTTCGCTTCCGGCGAGGACTGCGCCAGAATGTCGCGCCAGGACCGTCCCGGGCGAGGACGGTCGCACCGGGCCCGCGGGCTCATGGTCCACCTGCCCAGGGAGATTCGCGCGCGATGATCAACTACTACCAGCTGGGCGGGAACAAGCGGCTCTGCGACATCGTCGTGGCCGGCAGCCACGACGCCGGCATCACCAGCGGCGGTGCCAACGAGCAGACGCAGAACCTCGACATCTTCGATCAGGCCCGGGCGGGCGTCCGGGTCTTCGACCTGCGGATCGCCGCCACGAAGGCGTCCAGCAGTTCATCGGCGCCGGTGCACCTCAAGGCCTTCCATGCCGATCCGAAGCTGATGTTCAACCGGGACAAGACGGGCAAGACCCTCGCCGACTTCAATGGCCGCCAGGGCGACGTGACGACCACCAAGCTGCCGCTCGGCGGCACCTTCGGCATGGGCCTGCCGGACATGCTCGACCAGGCCTGCGACTTCCTCAAGTACAACACCACCGAATTCCTGATCCTGAAGTTCGACAAGTGCAAGAACTGGCTGCTCATCGCTGAAATCTGCGTGAACAAGCTGGGGGGCTACCTCTACACCGGCACGGGCAGCCTGAACGAAAAGACGCTCGACGACCTGAAGCGGAAGGTCGTGGTGCTGTTCACCCAGAGCGGCCTCGACGCCGTCTCGGGGCAAGGCTACACGTCGGCCACGGGCATCTGGGGCTGCAAGAGCCTGACCAAGGGCGGCAGCTACAGCAGCACCTACGACGGCCTGCAGTACATCGGCAAGGGGGGCACCAACCCGCTGGACGGCAAGAGCGACATGGGCAAGATCGCGGCCAACATCGCCAAGCAGGGCAAGCTGATGCGCATCGGCGCCAGGGGGACGGACCCGGAAGTGATGGGCATGCTGTACTGGACCACCACCGGCCTCAAGCGAAGCATCCACGACCGGGACCAGACCATGTGGGGCGTGAACAAGCAGCCTTCGCTGCTGGCCCAGCTCTGGGCGGACGGCTTCGGGGACGCCATCGAGGAGCGGCTGCCCGTCCACATGTCACCCACGGCGCATGCCAACGGTGCGGTGCTGAAGGCGTTCATGCCCAACATCGTGATGGTCGACTTCGCCGACATCCAGAAGGGCACCTTCATCCACGGACTGAACACCACGGCCACCACGATGCTGACCGATGCCGCGCAGAAGATCGCCGCGGCGCGTCAGCCGAAACGAGGTGCCTTGAAGGGCTTGTTCTAGGAGTCTGGGTTCAGTCCCACATGCCGCGAACCTTCGCGCCCACGTCGATGGGCGGTTCCGCGGACGCGGGAAGGCCGTGGCTCGCCGCCATGGCCGGCACCACCTGCTCGAACATCCGCGCCACCCGGCCGGGAATGAAGCGGCTGGGTGTGGCGTACACGTGCGCGTCGCCGGTGCGGTGCTGCTGGCGGATGTAGTAGCGCTGCGGCGTGAGCAGCGCGAGGTGCTGCTTCGCGCGGGTCATCGCCACGTAGAGCAGCCGGCGCTCTTCCTCGATCTGCTCGGACGTGCCGGTGCTCATGTCCGACGGGATGCACCCGTCGACGACGTTGAGCACGTGCACCGACTGCCACTCCTGTCCCTTGGCCGAGTGGATGGTGGAGAGGATGAGGTAGTCGTCGTCGAGCGAGGGCACGCCGGATTCGTCGCTGCTGGCATTCGGCGGGTCGAGCGTGAGCTCCGTCAGGAACCGTTCGCGGTTGCCGTAGCCCTGGGCGATGCGGCAGATCTGGTCCAGGTCGGCCAGGCGCACCGGCGCGTCGTCGTGCAGCCGCTCGAGGTGCGGCTGGTACCACTCGACCACACGCTCGAGGTCCGACGGCCATTCGCTGTTCGCGGCCAGGTCCGTGAGCAGGGCGCAGAGGATCGACCATTCGCCGGCCGCGGCGGGCGGGGCCTTGAACGCCTTCAGCGCGGCCAGCGGGTCGGGCTGCGCCTCGATGGCGTCGAGCAGCCGCCGGGCGCTGGCCGGACCGAAGCCGGGCAGCAGCTGCGACACCCGGAAGCCGGCCAGCCGCCCGCGCGGGTTCTGTGCCCAGCGCAGCACGCTGAGCACGTCCTTCACGTGGGTGCTCTCGAGGAACTTCAACCCGCCGAACTTCTTGAACGGGATGTTGCGGCGGGTGAGCTCCAGTTCCAGCGGGGCGCTGTGGCTGGCGGTGCGGAAGAGCACGGCCTGGCGCGTGAGCTTGATGCCTTCCTCGCGCTTGCGCAGCACGTCGTCGGCGACCCAGTTCGCCTGGGCGGCTTCGTCCTTCAACGCGACGAGGCGGGGCCGCTCGCTGGAGGCCTTGTCGGACCACAGGTCCTTCGCATGGCGGTCCTTCGCGAGTGCGATGACGGCGTTGGAGACCGCGAGGATGGGCTGCGTCGAACGGTAGTTCTGCTCCAGCGTGACGATGCGGGCGGGCGGATCGAACTGCGCGGGGAAGTCGAGGATGTTGCGCACCTCGGCCGCGCGGAACGAGTAGATGGCCTGCGCGTCGTCGCCCACCACGGTCAGGTTCTGCCCCGTCGGCTTGAGGGCCCGGAGGATGGCGGCCTGCAGCTTGTTGGTGTCCTGGTACTCGTCGACGAGGACGTGGTCGAAACGCTGGCCGAGGTCGGCGGCGATGGCGGCATCGGCGGCCATGTGCGACCAGAAGAGCAGCAGGTCGTCGTAGTCGAGCACGTGCTGCTGGTGCTTGGCCTCGGCATAGGCCTTGAAGAGCTGCTTCAGCTCCAGCAAGGCACCGAAGCACCAGGGGTAGGACTGCTGCAGCACCTGGTCGAGCCGCTGCTGCGAGTTGACGACGCGGGAGTAGATGGCGAGGCAGCTGCCCTTCAGCGGGAAGCGCTCGACCTTGTCGGCCAGACCGAGTGCCTGGCGCTGCATGCCCATCAGGTCCTCGGCATCGGCGCGGTCGAGGATGGTGAAGTTGGGGGCGAGGCCGATGCGGTCGGCGTAGTCGCGCAGCAGCCGGGCGCCCACGCCGTGGAACGTGCCGGCCCAGGGGAAGGTGGGCGGGGCCTGCGTGGTGGCATAGCCCAGGACGCGGTGCAGCACGCGGCCCACGCGCTGCTCCATTTCGCCGGCGGCCCGCCGCGAGAAGGTCAGCAGGAGGATGCGATTCGGGTCGGCGCCCGCCTGGACGAGCCGGGCGACCCGGCTGGCCAGGGTCTTGGTCTTGCCGGAGCCCGCGCCCGCGATGACCAGCAGCGGACCCGCGCCGCCCGCGGCGAGGCCGTGCTCGACGGCCTCGCGCTGGCGGTCGTTCAGGTCCGCGAAGGGCGGCGTGGTGCCGCGTGCGGGGGATTCAGGGATCTCGGGCTCGTCCATTGAAATGCTCGCTGACACGAGCCGCCGTGGCCAATATACTGTATGAATCAACAGCCATTGTAGAGGATGACCTCGGCTCATGAGCATCTGGATCGGAACGGCGTCGTGGGCCGACAAGAACCTGATCGACACCGGGCGTTTCTACCCGCCGCACGTCACCACGCCCGAGGCGCGGCTGCGCTTCTACGCCTCCCGCTTCCCGCTCGTCGAGGTCGATTCGAGCTACTACGCGCTGCCGTCTCCCGCCACGGCGGAGCAATGGGCCCGCCGCACGCCCCGGGGCTTCGCGGTCAACGTGAAGGCGTTCCGTCTGTTCACGGGTCACCAGACGGCGCCCGGCGCGTTGCCGGCCGACGTGCGCGACGCGCTCCCCGACGACCTGAAGCGCAAGGCCGTGCTGTACCACCGCGATGTGCCGGAAGAACTGCGCACGGAACTGTGGGCGCGATTCACCGAGTCGCTGCGGCCCTTGCGCGAGGCGGGCCGCCTCGGCCTCGTGCACTTCCAGTTCCCCCCGTGGCTGGTGCGCAACCGCGCGGGCCGCGCCCACGTGGTCCATTGCGCCGAGCGCATGGCCGGCCACACGGTGAGCGTCGAGTTCCGCAACGCCCACTGGTTCGAGGCTGGCCACGCGGACGAGACGCTGGCCTTCGAACGGGAGCTGGGCGTCGTCCACACCATCGTCGACGAACCCCAGGGCTTCAGCAACAGCGTGCCGGCCCTGTGGGAGACCACGCACGCGCAGCGCGCCCTCGTTCGCCTGCACGGCCGTAACGCCGCGACGTGGAACGACCGCTCGGGGCACTCGGGCGGCCGGTTCAACTACGACTACGACGACGCGGAACTCGAAGGCATCGCCCACCAGCTGATGGGGCTCGATCGCCCGGCCCTCGAGATCCACGTCGTGCTGAACAACAACGCCGAGGACCAGGCGCAGCGCAACGGTCGAACGCTGTTCCGCACCCTGGAGGACCTGCAGGCGAACGTGACGCCCCCGCGCGCGGCGGAGGCGGCAGCCCCTGTGCAGGGGCCCCGCGGGGAAACGCAAAGCCCGCTGTTCTCCTGATGCGGCCGCTCAGCTCAAGGTCGCGAGCAGTTCGTCGAGGCGCTCCAGCGTCGACGTCAGGCCGTCCTGCAGGCCCATCTGGATGACCTGCTCGAGGGCTTCGGCCGACGCATAGGACACCACCGTCTCCACGCGGGTCTGCGTCCCGGCGTCCAGGAAGGTGACATTCCAGGTGGATCGGGGCAGCGCGGGGTTCAGCGCGCCGGTGTCGTCGCAGAAGCCGTCCAGCGCGGTGTAGTGGTCGATGGGCCGGATCGTCTGGTAGTCCATGCGGCCCCAGTATTCCTGCCCGCTGGGCTCGACCATCGCGTACAGCCAGTGGCCACCCTCCCGGAAGTCCATGGACCTGGTTTTCGTGGTCAGCGGTTTCGGCGCGAACCAGCGGTCGAGCAGTTCGCTCTTCGTGTAGCAGTCCCACACCAGCTGCCGTCTGGCCGCGAACTTCCTCTGGATCGTGATGGTGCTTTTTTCCTTGTCGACAAGGAAATCGAACAGCGCGTCAGTTTTCACTTTCTTCACCTTTCAGGTTGGTCAACAGGTCATCGAGGTTGTCGTAGCGGCTTTGCCAGGCCAGACGTTGTTGTTCGAACCACTTCTCGGCCGCGCTCAGGTTCTCGCGTTTCAGCGTGCAGGTGCGCACCCGCCCCACCTTCTCCGAGGCGATGAGGCCGCTGAGCTCGAGCACCTTGATGTGCTTCAGGAACGAGGGCAGGCCCAGGCCGAAGGGTTCGGCCAGGTCCTTGATGGACGCGGAGCCCCGGCCGAGCCGGGCGATCACCGACCGCCGCGTGGGGTCGGCCAGCGCATGGAACACGTGGTTGAGTGCGAGGGAATGGTTCTCCATGTGGCGAACTATAGTGCGATAGTTCTCCGTTCGGGAAACTATTTGAGCAAAGTCCCCACCAGCCCGGGGTCATGGACTCACTCCCCGTGCCGCGCTTTCACCGCCGCGAGGCGGCGCCCGTCAGGCGTTGGTGTCCCCCACCGGATTCGCCGCCAGCCACGCCTCGAAGTTGGTGCGCGCCGAGTTGGTCAGCAGCCCGACGAAGTGCGCCGGGTCGCCGAGAAACAGGCAGTGGCGGATGAGCGTGAACGGGTTGAGCCGTCCGGCACGGTCCTGCGACTCGAAGTGGGCCTGGTAGCGGCGCACCCGGGAAAGTGTCGACTTGAGCAGCGTGTTGAAGCGGCTGCGCGTGATGTCGGGGTCGAGCGAGACGATGCGTTCGGTGAACTGGTCGACCTTCTGCGGCTCGAACTCCTCGTTGCGGAAGAAGTGCCGCGCGATGCGCAGGAACGCGAAGGCGTCGAGCGCGACGTTCTTGCGGCCGCCGCCCGTGCCGGTCTTCGCGCCGGTGGCCTCCGCCTGGTCTTCGCCGGCGAACTCGGCCGCCACTTCCGAGGCCACCCGTGCCAGTTCCTCTTCGGTGGCGTCGCGGATCTCGCGGAACTCGCGGTCGGCGAGTTCGAACAGCGCGGCGAGGGTGTTGATGCGGCGCTTGAGGTGGTTCGGGATCGACTTCTTGTACTTGATCTTGTGGTCCAGCACGCTCCAGGAGTCCTGGATGATCGTGCGGATCTGCACCTCGAACTGCAGGTCCGCGTAGGCGCGGTGCTCGGGCAGGGCACGGCGGTCGGCGCCGAGGCGCAGGTCGAGGTGCAGGCCCTTGTAGCCGAACGAACTCTCGGTGTTCTCGAGCGAGGCGATCTTGTCGGTGACCTCGATCACCTCGAAGTGGCTCGCGAGCTGGTCGCGCAGCTTCTCGATGTCGTCCTCGTACAGGCACACGATGCGCAGGCCGATGAGGTCGGTGACGTGGTCCCGGATCGCGTACGCCGTGCCGTTGCGCTCCAGCTCGGCGCGGTACTTGAGGTCGAACTTGTTGATGCACTCCTCGGGGTCCTTGATGCGCCCCTCGACCTTCGAGACGGCGATCTGCCCCTCGTGCATCACCAGCGCGCGCACGAGCGCGGAGAACGCGTTCTTCGCTTCTTCCAGCTGCCGCAGGTGGCGGTCGTGGAACGCGCGGAACGCGGCCTTCTCCGTTTCGAAATCACCCGAACCCATCCATCCATCTCCTGAGTGCGGCGTCGAGGCCGCAGAACGATCGATGGTAGCGCCACAACGGTCAGGCGGGTTCGGCCACCGCACCGTCCGGCGTGTGGGAACGGCTCGACGCCACCAGCATCCGCGTGTACGGGTCGCGCGCGCCGTCGTTGCACAGCGCGTCCACGGTGAGGCACTCCACGATGCGCCCCTGCTGCATCACCGCCAGCCGATCGCACAGGTGGGCGACCACGCCGAGGTCGTGGCTCACCATCAGGTAGGTGAGGCCGTCGCGTTCGCGCAGCGACTGCAGCAGGTTCAGGATCTCGGCCTGCACCGACACGTCGAGCGCAGACGTGGGTTCGTCGAGCAGCAGGATGCGGGGCTGCAGGATCAGCGCCCGGGCGATGGCCACGCGTTGTCGCTGGCCGCCCGACAGTTGGTGCGGGTAGCGGAAGCGGAAGTCGGTGTTGAGGCCCACCTTGTCGAGGATGGCGTCGATGCGTTCGGGCTCGTGGTCGATGCCGTGGATGCGCAGCGGCTCGGCCAGCGCCGTGTAGACGGTCTGACGCGGGTGCAGGGACCCATACGGATCCTGGAACACCATCTGCACCTGGCGGCAGCGTTCGCGGTCGAGCTTGCCCGTGAGCGGCTTGCCGCCGATGTGCAGCTGGCCGCGCCAGTGGTGGTACTGGCCGGCGAGGCACCGCAGCACCGTGGTCTTGCCCGAGCCGGACTCGCCGACGAGGCCGAACGACTCGCCGGCGGCGACGTCGAACGACACGCGATCGAGCACCTGGTTCGCGGCCGGACCGTGGCCGAAGGACAGCGACAGGGAGTTCACTTCGATGTGGGACATGGCGTTTCCTTGGGTTCAGGCCGTGAGCCAGGCCGCATCGCGCTGCAGCACCGGGAGCGTGCGGCGGCGCAGGTCGAGGCTCGGGAGCGCGTCCAGCAGGCCGCGGGTGTAGGGGTGTTCGGCGCGGTGCAGGTCCGCGGCGGCGAGGGACTCGACGACCCGGCCGGCGTACATCACCAGCACGCGGTCGCAGAAGTGGCGCACGAGGTTGAGGTCGTGGCTGATGAACAGCAGGCCGAGGCCGCGTTCGTTGACCAGTTCGTCCAGCACCGACAGCACCTGCAGGCGCACCGAGATGTCGAGGGCCGACGTGGGTTCGTCGGCGATGACGATCTCGGGCTCCTGGATCAGCATCATCGCGATCATGATGCGCTGGCCCATGCCGCCGGAGACCTCGTGCGGGTACTGGCGGAACACCCGCTGCGGGTCGCGGATGCGCACGGATTCCAGCATCGCCATCACGCGGTCGCGTGCCTCGGCGCGGGACGCCTCGTGGTGGGCGAGGTAGGCCTCGGCGATCTGGTCGCCCAGGCGCATCACCGGGTTCAGCGAGTACTTGGGGTCCTGCATGATCATCGACATGCGGCGGCCGCGGATGCCGCGCATGGTGCGTTCGTCGGCGGTCAGCAGGTCGATGCCGCCGAACGACAGCGTGTCGGCGCTGATGCGGGCGCTGCGCGGGTGCAGCTTGAGCAGCGAGCGGCCCACGGTGGACTTGCCCGAGCCGGACTCGCCGACGATGGCGAGCTTCTCGCGGGTCAGCTGGAACGAGACGCCGCGCACCGCGGGGATCACCGTCGCGCCGGCGGCGAAGCCCACGTCGAGGTTGCGCACGTCGAGCTTCGGCGGGGTGGAAGAGGTCATGGCGGGCTCCTTCATCATTCGCTGCGGGGGTCCAGCACGTCGTGCAGGCCGTCGCCGAGCAGGTTGAACGCGAGGCTCACGAGCAGGATGGCGCCGCCGGGGATCGCCACCATCCACCAGCTGTCCATCATGTAGCGGCGACCCTCGGAGATCATCGCGCCCCACTCGGGCAGCGGGGCCTGCGCGCCGAGGCCCAGGAAGCCGAGGCCGGCGGCGGTCAGGATGATGGAGGCCATGTTCATCGTCAGCCGCACCACCACCGACGACAGGCACAGCGGCACGATGTGGCGAACGATGATGCGCAGCGCCGAGGCGCCCTGCAGCCGGGCCACGATGATGAAGTCGGCCTTGCGCAGCGACAGCGTCTCGGCCCGCGCCAGGCGGGCGATGGGCGGCCACGCGGTGAGGGCGATGGCGATCACCGCGTGGTCGAGGCCCGGGCCCAGCGCGGCCACGAAGGCCAGCGCGAGGACCAGGCTCGGGAACGAGATGAAGATGTCGGTGATGCGCATGAAGGCGGTGTCGACCCAGCCGCCGAAGTAGCCGGACGTCACCCCCACGGCGAGGCCGATGGGCCCGACCACGACGGTGACGAGCGCGACGATGTAGAGCGTGATGCGCGAGCCGTGCACCAGACGGCTGAAGATGTCGCGGCCGAACTCGTCGGTGCCGAACCAGTGCGCGGCGCTCGGCGCCCGCAGCGTCTCGGCGAGGTTCTGGGCGAACGGGTCGTGGGTCGCGATCCACGGGGCGAACAGCGCGACGAGCAGCAGGAAGCCGATCACCAGCACGCCGGCGGAGGTCAGCGGGTTCGAGAGCAGCTTCGCGAGGCCGCGGCGGCCGTCGAGCAGCAGCGCGCGGAACGCCGAGCGGGGTTCGGTCGTGCGCCGGTCGCGCTCGGCGCGGGTGGGCTGGGGCAGGGTGGAGGCCATCGGGGTCATGAGCGGGTCCGGGGGTCGAAGACTTGGTACAGCGCGTCGGAGAGCAGGTTCAGCGCGACGAACACGATGCCCACCACGAGCACCGAACCCATCACCGCGTTCATGTCGCCGAGCAGCAGGCTGCTGGTGAGGTACTGGCCGAAGCCGGGCCAGCCGAAGACGGTCTCGATCAGCACGGCGCCCTCCAGCAGGCCGCCGTAGGCGAGGGCGACGATGGTCAGCAGCTGCACGAGGATGTTGCGGAACGCGTGGCGCCACACCACGGCGGTCTCGGAGAGGCCCTTCACCCGGGCGGTGAGGATGTATTCCTGCGAGAGCTGCGCGAGCATGAAGCTGCGCGTCATGCGACTGATGTAGGCCACCGCGTGCAGCCCGAGGATGCCGGCCGGCAGCGCGATGAAGCGGAGCGCGCTCTGGAACACCTCCCACTCGCCGGCCAGGACCGAGTCGACCAGCAGCAGTCCGGTGCGGGACGCCACGAGGCCGTCGTAAGCGAGGTCGATGCGGCCACCGCCCCCCGCCCAGCCGAGCCACGCGTAGAACACGAGCAGGCCCATCATCCCGAACCAGAAGATCGGGGTGGAGTGGCCGAACAGGCTGATCAGGCGCACCACGTGGTCGCCGAGCCGGCCGCGCCGCGTGGCCGCGTACACGCCCAGCGGCACCCCCACCAGCGTGCCGATCAGGATGGCGAGCGTGGCGAGTTCGACGGTGGCCGGCAGCACGCGGGCCAGGTCCTCGCGCACCGGGTGGCCGGTCAGCAGCGCCTTGCCCAGGTCACCCTGCGAGAGGTCGCGCAGGTAGTAGCCGAACTGCACGGCCAGCGGCCGGTCGAGGCCCAGCTGCTGGCGCACCTGCTCGTAGGTGGATCGATCGGCGTCGGGGCCGACGATGGACAGCACCGGATCGAGCGGCATGACCCTGCCGATCACGAAGGTGAGGAACAGCAGGCCCAGCAGTGTCAGCAGCACCGTGGCGAGGCGCTGCCCCGCGTGGCGCAGCCGCCGCGCGGTCTGGCCGGACGCGGTGGGGGCGGGTGGAACAGGGACGGAGGCGGTGGACACGGGAGGCTCCTCGACGGATCAGCGTTGCTTGTGGACGTCGCGCAGGCGCGTGGTGACCGACGGGTGGCCCACATAGTCGCGCACATCCTTGCGCATGACCACGGTGTCGACCATCTGCGAGATGGGCTGGATCGCCGGCACCTCGCTGTCGAAGCGGCGCTGTACGTCCTGGTACGCGGCGGTCTGCTTCGCCGGATCGGTGAGGAGCAGGGCGCCCTCGATCAGCTGGTTCACCTTCGGGTCGGCGAACGACGTGCGCCAGCCCTGGAAGTTGGTGAGGCGGGCCTGGTCGCTGTTGTCGGGGTTGTAGACCAGGGCGCGCAGGCTCGAATGCGGGTGCGGCTCGGCGCCGCCGCCGCCGCGGCCCACGATGATCTCGAAGTTGCGCTCGCGCATCGCGCCGTACACCTGGTTGCCGGTGCCGGGCAGGATGCTGGCGACGATGCCGGCCTGCGCCAGCGTGGCCTGGAGGTTGGTGGCGATGTTGGTGAACGGCGATTCGGCCACCACCCGGATCGTGGTCTTGAAGCCGTCGGGATACCCCGCCTCGGCCAGCAGCTTGCGGGCGCCCGCCACGTCGAGCTTGTAGCCGGGTTCGGGCAGCGTGGCCGGCAGGCCCAGCGGCACGGGGCGCTGGTGGTACACGCCGTAGTACGGCATGACCGTCTTGTTGATGCCGTCGTAGTCGACGAGGTGGCGCAGCACCGCCGCGCGCACGCGCTTGTCGGCGAACTTCGGGTCCTTCGCGCTGACGGCGACGTAGTACAGCGTGCCGCGGTTGACCGAGTGCACCTCGGTGTCGGGCGTCGCCTTCATGGCCTCGATGTCGGGCACCGACATGCCGGTGGCGATGTCGATGTCGCCACGGCCGAGCATCAGCCGCAGCGACTGCGACTCGGTCATGTGCCGCATCACCACGCGGCGCAGCTTGGCGGGGCCGCGCCAGTGGCCGTCGAAGCGGCTCATGAAGAGCACTTCCTTCGCTCGCCATTCGTCGAGCTTGAACGGGCCCGAGCCCGCGGCGTGGGTGGTGAGCCAGGCTGCGCCGAGGTCGCCGTTCTTCTCGTTGGCCAGCACCGTCTTGCGGTCGAGCACCACGGCGCTCACCGACGTGCCGAGGGTGTAGAGCACCATCTTCGGGTCGGTGGCGACCGGCAGGTCGATCACGAGCGTGCGGGCGTCGGTGGCCCGCACGAGCCCGGCCACGTTCTGGGCGGTGAATCCGTAGCTCTTCCACGGCGAGGCCAGCGCGAGGTTGAGCTTGAGCACGCGCTGCAGCGACCACGCGGCGTCCTCCGCGGTCACCGGGTTGCCGGAGTGGAACTTCGCGCCCTGGCGCAGCGTGAAGGTGAGGCGGCGGCCGTCGGGGGCGATGGCCCAGCTCTCCGCGAGGCCGGGCTTCACGGTGGTGGTCTGGAGCGGGTCCAGCTCGACCAGGTAGTCGTAGACGTTGCAGGCGATCTCGACCACGTCGTTGCCGGTGGCGCCGGCAGGGTCGAGCGACAGCAGGTTGTTCATGCTGACGCCGATGACGAGCTGGTCGTTCGGCGTTCGGGCCTGGGCACCGAAGGAGCCCAGGCCGGCCGCGAGGGCGGTGGCGAGCGCGCCGGCGCGCAGCGTGCGGGACGTGAGGGAGGACGTGTTCACGGGCGGGCTCCGGTCAGTACGCCGACACCGTGTGGGCCGCGATGTAGTCGAAGTCGATGTCCTCGCCCAGCCCGGGCTGCTGCGACAGGTGGACGAAGCCGTCGCTGTCCATCGGGTCCGGCAGGCTGCGGAGGTAGGCCGGCACGTCGTCGTACTCGAGGAACGGGTGGAGCAGGCCGCGCTCGTACCAGCGGCAGTTCTTGATGGCGGCGCACACGGCGAGGTTGGCGGCGCCGTTGCCGTGCACCTCGCAGTTCATGCCGAAGGATTCGGCGAGGTGCGCCACCTTCAGCGTGGGCGAGATGCCGCCCGTGCCGGCGACCCCGGCGCGCAGGATGTCGCAGGCGCCGGCCTGGACCCAGTCGGCGCGGCTGTGGTGCTTGCCCGAGAGGCTTTCCGGTCCGATCACGGGGATGTCGAGCTGGCCGGAGAGCCAGGTGTACGAGGCCATGCTCTGCTCGTTCATCATTTCCTCGAACCACGAGAAGCCCAGTTTCTCCAGCGCGCGGCCGATGCGCAAGGCGTCGGTGCGGCTGTAGTTGTGGTAACCATCGAGCATCAGTTCGATGTCCGGGCCCACGGCCTCGCGCACCGCGGCGCAGGCCTTGATGTCCATGCCGGGGTCCGGCGCGAACGACACGGGCGGCATCCAGGTGTGCAGCTTGATGGCCTTGTAGCCGCGGTCCACGAGCTTGCGGGCGAAGGCCGCGTATTCGTCGGGGGTGGAAAGGCCGCCCTCCAGTTCGTCGCCGCACATCGTGCTGCCGTAGGCGGGCACCTTGTCGCGGTAGCCGCCGATCAGCTTGTAGACCGGGGTGTTCAGCGCACGGCCGGCCAGGTCCCACAGGGCCTGCTCGAACACGGCGAGGGCGCGGTCGGTGAGCTGGCCGGCGCTGCCGCGCTGCCAGTGCTCGAGGTCGTGCCACAGCTGCTCGCGCTGCAGCGGGTCGCGGCCCACCAGCACCTTGCGGGCGTAGGCATCCAGCACGTGCTTGCGAACCACCTCGGGCGCGCCGAAGGCGTGGCCCTGGTGGCCGTCGTCGGTGGTGATGGTGATCATGGCCATGCGCCCGAGGGTCTCGGGGCCGGGGTGGGAGTGGCCGGCGGCGTCGACCGACCGGCGGGTGGGGAACGTGAACTCGGTGCCGCGGATGTGTTCGATTTTCATGAGAGCCTGTTGTCAGTCATCATATGAGATGGCTCATGCTAGGCCAGAGGTGTGATGTCTGTGCTGGTATTAACCCTTGGATTTCGTGATTTTTGAGATTACGTACCGAAGAGGCCATCAGTCGTCATACCTGTAGAATGAACCCCCATGCAACCTGCCTCCACGGATGAGCGGCCCGTCCGGGCCAAGAGCCTGACCCAGCGCCTCGTCGACGATCTGTCGGCCCGCATCCGGCAAGGTGTCCTGCGCGCGGGCGACCGCGTGCCGCCCGAGCCGGAGCTGGTGCGCGAGTTCAGCGTCAGCCGCACGGTGGTGCGCGAGGCCATGCAGCGCCTGCAGGCCGCCGGACTCGTCGAGACGCAGCACGGGGTCGGTACGTTCGTGCTCGCGCCGTCGGCGGCGGTCACGTTGCTGGCGCTCGGCGGCAAGGAGGTCAGCTTCGCCGAGCTGCTGGAGATGCTGGAACTGCGCATCACGGTGGAGTCGGAGGGGGCGGCGCTCGCCGCGTCGCGCCGCACCGACGAGCACCTCTCCGGCATGCAGCGGGCACTGGACGACTTCGAGGCGCACTGGAGGGCGGGTGCCAGCACCGTCGAGGACGACTACCGGTTCCACCTGCAGATCGCCGAGGCGTCGGGCAACCGCTATTTCGGCGACGTGCTGCGGGGGCTGGGCAAGGCCACCATCTCGCGGCCGAAGGCCGACGCGGGCGAATCCCAGCCCGCGAGCGCCGGGGTGCGCAAGGAGCTCGCTCACCAGGAGCACCTGGCCATCGTCGAGGCCATCCGGCGGGGCGACTCCGCCGCCGCCCGTGCGGCCATGTTCATGCACCTGAACAACAGCCGGGAGCGGCTGCGCCGCCTGGTCGGGTCGCCGGCGGTTCGCTGAGCCACAGCGGTTTCGGCGCCAAGGGTTAGAGGGTTTCCACTGTACAGCGGTGGCGCGCAGTGAATCATATGATGTCTGACGACATATGATGACTCGCTGCAGAGGGCATCGGATGTCTTCCACATCCCTGCCACTTCCTTCGTCGCCTGATGAAAACCTTCTGTCTCCCGTTCGCGCTGTCCCTGCTGGCACTGTCCGCAGGCGCGTGCGCCCAGCCCCGGTCGGTCGTGTACGGCCGCATGGACCTGGGGGTGCGCTACGCCCCCGAGAACCTCGCCGTGTCCGACGAGCGCGACCGCACCGTCTCCAGCGGCTCCACCGCCCGCATCGGCTTCCGCGGCGAGGAGCCGCTGAGCGCGGACCTGTCCGCCAATTTCCGCTTCGAGCACCGCTTCAAGGCGGACACGGGCCAGGTCGACGGCTCGCCGTTCTGGAAGCAGGTGGCCACCGTGGGCCTGACGAGCAAGGCGTACGGCACGCTGTTCGTGGGCCGCATGATGTCTCCGCAGGACTACCTGGGCGTCAGCGGCCGTTTCGAGGCCTTCGACGGCGACACCTACGCGGCCAGCGTGACGCGGGGCGCGAAGGCCGCGGCGAAGTGGGACAACAGCCTGTTCTACATCTCGCCGAAGCTGGGCGGATTCACCGTCCACCTCGCTGCCGCCGCAGGCGAAGGTCTGCGCCGCCGCGCGGAGGGTGGGATGCTCGAGTACGCCCGCGGCCCGCTGCTGCTGGCGATGACCTACGCTGTCGAACAGGATCCGCTGGCCGGCGCCCCCGTGGGCAATGCGGTTCGCACGGGCACGCTCGCGGGGTACTACGACTTCGGCGTGGTCAAGCCGATGTTCACGTACGGCCAGAGCGACGACACCGGGGCCAGCGATGAGGGGCGCGAGCGTGTGCTGACCGTGGGGGCACGCGTTCCGGCGGGGCCGGGCGAGATCCGCGTGTCGCTGCGCCGCCTGCGTGACGACCGCCTCAACGGTGTGGACCGGACGGCCGACGTGTCGTCGGACCGCCTGGGCCTCGGCTACCAGTACCTGCTGAGCAAGCTCACGTCGCTCAACCTGTCGCTCGTGCGCGAGCAGTACGAGACGTTCAACGCGGACGGGTCGACGAAGTCGGACCGCACCGGCAGCGGCTTCGAGTTGACGCTGCGGCAGATCTTCTGATCAGCCGAAGGCCCGCAGCACCGCGGCCACGTCGTCGGGGCGCTCTTCCGGGATGTAGTGCCCGGACGGCACGGCCCGGCCACTGACCGTGCCGGCGCACTGCGCCTGCCACAACGCCATCGGGTCGAACAGCTTGTGCACCACGCCGCGTTCGCCCCACAGCAGGTGCAGGTCGCAGCGGATCTTCTCGCTGGCGGCGCGGGAGGCGCGGTCGTGCTCCAGGTCGATGCCGGCCGCGGCGCGGTAGTCCTCGCACATCGCGTGGATGGTGGCGGGCACGAAGGCGGCCTCGTACGCGGCCACGGCTTCGGGCTCCATGAATGCGGCACCCGCGGAGCCCCAGCCGCCGAGCTTGGCGCGCAGGTAGCCGAGCGGGTCGCCGCCGATCATGCGTTCGGGCAGCGGCTCGGGCTGGATGAGGTGGAACCAGTGGTAGTACGCCTTCGCGAAGGCCATGTCGGTGGCGGCGTACATGTCGAGCGTGGGGGCGATGTCGAGCAGGCACAGCTGCGTGACGGCGCCGGGGTGGTCGAGCGCGAGTCGGTGGGCCACGCGGCCGCCGCGGTCGTGGCCGCACACCGCGAAGGTGGTGTGGCCGAGCTTGCGCATGAGTTCGACGACGTCGCGGGCCATCGCCCGCTTCGAATAGTCCACGTGGTCGCCGCCGCCCGCGGGCTTCGACGACGCGCCGTAGCCGCGCAGGTCGGGCATCACGAGGAAGAAGCGGTCGGCCAGCTGCGCGGCCACGCGGTGCCAGATCGCGTGGGTCTGCGGGAACCCGTGCAACAGCAGCAACGGCGGGCCGTCGCGGCGGCCGCCGGTGCGCACGAACAGGTGCTGGCCGTTGGCGGGGTGGAAGCCCGCGTCGAAGCCGTCGAACCAGGTGCCCATGTCAGGCCGCCACGCGGTCGACCAGCGCGGCGCGCGCGGTCTCGTACTCGGCGGTGAGTCGCGCCACGAGTTCACCGGCCGGCGGCACGTCCTTCAACACGCCGATGCCCTGGCCGCAGCCCCAGATCTCCTTCCATGCCTTGGGCTTCTGGCGGTCGGAGCCGAAGTTCATCTGCGAGACGTCGCCCTCGGGCAGGTTGTCGGGGTCCATGCCCGCGGCGACGATGGACGGCTTCAGGTAGTTGCCGTGCACGCCGGTGAAGAGGTTCGTGTGCACGATGTCCTTCGCGGCCGACTGCGTGATCATCTCCTTGTAGCCGGGCACCGCGTTGGCTTCCTGCGTGGCGATGAAGGCCGAGCCGATGTAGGCGAGGTCGGCGCCCATCGCGAGCGCGCCGAGGATCGAACGGCCCGAGGCGATCGAGCCCGACAGCAGCAGCGGGCCGTCGAACCACTCGCGGATCTCCTGGACGAGCGCGAACGGCGACTGCTTGCCCGCATGGCCGCCGGCACCGGCCGCGACGGCGATCAGGCCGTCGGCGCCTTTTTCGATGGCCTTCTTCGCGAAGGCGTTGTCGATCACGTCGTGCAGCACGATGCCGCCGTAGCTGTGCACCGCCTCGTTGACCTCGGGGCGTGCGCCGAGCGAGGTGATCACGATGGGCACCTTGTACTTCACGCACAGGTCGAGGTCGTGCTGCAGGCGGTCGTTCGAGCGGTGCACGATCTGGTTCACGGCGAACGGGGCGGACGGGCGGTCCGGGTGCAGGCGGTCGTGTTCGGCGAGTTCGCGCGTGATGCGCTCCAGCCAGACTTCCAGTTCGGCGGCCGGCCGTGCGTTGAGCGCCGGGAACGAGCCGACGATGCCGGCCTTGCATTGCGCGATCACGAGGTCGGGGCCCGAGATGATGAACAGCGGCGAGGCGACGACGGGCAGGCGCAGGCGGTCTTGCAGGATGCGGGGCAGGGTCATTTTCTTGTCTCCGAGGGAATCATCAGATCGAACGGCGCTGGTCGCGCCAATGCGGTTCGCGCAGCAGGCGCTTGAAGATCTTGCCCGTGTCTTCGCGGGGCAGCGCGGCGTGGAACTCGACCGAACGCGGCACCTTGTAGTTGGCGATGCGCTCGCGCAGGAAGGCCTTGACCGCGTCGGCGTCGAGCGACACACCCGGTGCCGGTTGCACGGCCGCGCCGAGGGCCTCGCCGAACTCGGCGTCGGGGATGCCGAACACGGCGCAGTCGGTCACGCCGGGCATGGTCTGCAGCACCGACTCGATCTCGGCGGGGTAGATGTTCACGCCGCCCGAGATCACCATGTCCGCCTTGCGGTCGTTGATGAACAGGTAGCCGTCGGCGTCCACGTAGCCCATGTCGCCGAGCGTGACGAGGCCGTCGCGTTCGAGCGACTTCCGCGCGCCGTCGTTGTTGATGTACGTGAAGTCGGGGTACGCGGGCTGGCGGCCGTAGATGAGGCCCGTCCGGCCCGTCGGCAGCTCGTGGCCGTCGTCGTCGAGGATGCGCAGGCCCGCGCCGTTGACGGGGCGGCCCGCGGTGCCGGGGCGTTCGAGCCAGGTCTTCGAGTCGACGAAGGTGAGGTAGCCCGTCTCGCTGGACGCATAGGCCTCCGTGATCACCGGGCCCCACCACTCGATCATCGCGCGCTTGATGTCGGGCGCGCACGGCGAGCCGGTGGAACCCACCTGCACGATGGACGAGGTGTCGAACAGCTCGCCGCCCTCGGCGCGGTGGCGCAGCAGGCGCTGGTACATCGTGGGCACGAGGTAGGCATGGGTGATGCGGTGCTGCGCGATCAGCTGCAGCGTGCGCTTCGCATCGAACGACGACTCGAGCACCAGCTCGGCGCCGTGCGCGCACGCGTTCATCAGGTACGACATCGGGGCGCTGTGGTAGACCGGGGCGCTCAGCAGCACGCGCGACGACGGGGTGACGCCGAACACGGTGGCCATCAGCGCTTCGGCGAGCGGCCGCTGCTCGGGTTTCCCGGGCAGGCGGCGCACCCCCTTGGGCTTGCCGGTGGTGCCCGACGTGTACGCCACCATGCCGCGCGGCGGGCCCGTGTAGGCGGGGGCGGGCGGGGCGCCCACGCCGAACGTGGACCAGGGCGACGCGTTGTCGCCGGACTCGTCCACGGGGATCACCTTCACGTTCGCCGGGATGCCGGCTTCGATCTGCGGCAGCAGGTCGTGGTGCACGAACAGCACGTGGGCGCCGCTGTCGGCGAGCACGTGGCCCGCCTCGGCGGCCTTGAAGTGCCAGTTGAGCGGCACGACGTAGAGCCCGGACTGGCGGCACGCCAGGACGGCCGTGACACAGGCCGGCGAGTTGCGCAGCATGACCGCGACGGACATGCCGTCGGTCACGCCGAGTGCCGCGAGGCCCGCGCACACGCGGGCGGTTTCGGCGGCGAGGTGGTCGGCGGGGTACAGGCGACCCTGGAAGTGAAGGTTCGGATACACCGGCATTCCTCCGTTCATGTGAACAGCGTTAACTTCGGTGCGATTTTGAAGGCTTCGGCGGGCGCCGCAACCAGGGTTACTACCGAGAAGCGGCTTGCAGCGCGGTGGTGACGAACGTGACCATCAGCTCGGTGAGCCGGTCGCCGTCCTTGTCCCGGGTGGGCACGGGCAGGCGCTGGCGGTTCACCCGCAGCATGGCCAGGCCGTGGGTGCTGGCCCAGACGAGGAAGGCGAGGTCGTCGGCGCTCAGGCCGTCGGCGCGGGCGTCGCCGACGAGGGGGCGCACGCACTGGCGCAGCAGGTCGAACGACACTTCGGCGGCCTGTTGCAGCTCGGGGTGGTCCTGGCGCGGGACCTGCGGGCCGAACATCAGCTGGAAGCGCGCGGGGTGGGCCACCGCGAAGTCGAGGTAGCCGCTCATCACCGCACGCAGGCGGGCCTGGGTGTCGTGGGGCGGCACGGCGTCGAGCCGCTGCTGGCGCAGCGCGACGAGGTCGCGGAAGCCCTGGGCGGCGATGGCCGCGAGCAGCCCGTTCTTGTCGCCGAAGTGGCGCGACGGCGCGGCGGGGGACACGCCGGCCGCCTTGGCGGCCGCGCGCAGGCTCATCGCGTCGATGCCCTCGGTGTCGAGGAGGTGCGTGCCCCATTCGACGAGCGAGTCGCGCAGGCTGCCATGGTGGTAGCGGCCGGCGGGCTTGACGGCGGGCGGGCTGGTCGGGGAGGTGTCGCTCAAGAGGGGTCCGGGTCGCGGGGCGTGACCGCGATGATAGGGCCCCGGCCGCGCCTCACCGGCGGCGCGGCATGTCCTCGATCGCGGCGCCCGGGTCTTCCTCGCCGGCGGCCGATTCGCTTTCCATGTCGATGCCGCTCGGCTGCGAGTCGGTTGCGGACTTCGACTTCACCGGGTCGCACTGGCCCGGCTTCAGCGTCCAGTCCTTCGAGTCCTTGCCGGTGGAGATCTGGCGGTCCGCGTGCATCGCGGCGCTGGGCGAGATCGGGTCGCTCGCCGGGAAGGTCTGGTCGAGCGATTCGTCCAGCAGTTCCTGGTACGTGGGGACTTTCTCTGCCGGGTGTTCTCCCTTGCCTTCGAGGCGGCGGGATTCCTTCTTGCGGGCGTGGACGTCTTCCATGACAACTCCTTCGGGGCAGGTGTGCCCACGCCCTGGAGGTGGCAAGGGGTGTTCCTGCGGGCCGAGCGTCCACTACAATGCGAAACATTCTCATTTGCAAATTCCGTCACCCGGGGGGCCCGGGGACCGTCCCGATCCATGAGCCGAGCAGTTTTTCCTCCCACTGGCTGCGTCTGGCCCCGCAACGAATCCGCGCGCCTGCGGGTCGGCGTGGCGATGCGCACCCTCGCGGCCGTGATCGGCGGCTACGTGCTCGCGTCGCTGGCCGCCGCGCTGCTCGGAACGATGCTGCCGATGGACCGGGTGGACGCCGTGATGACCGGCACGATGGTCGCCCTCCTGGTGTTACCGGGTGCGGTGATGTGGTCCTTCGCGGCGCGTTCGGCCGCGCGGGCCTGGGCCGGGCTGGCCGTGCCCACCGCCGTGCTCGGCGCGGTGTTCGCGTTCCGGTGGATGGCGGCATGAAGGAGGGGTTCCGCCAATCGATGGCCTGGCTGCACACCTGGTCGGGCCTGCTGGTCGGATGGGTGCTGTTCCTCGTGTTCGTGGCCGGCACCGCCAGCTACTTCCGCGACGAGATCACGCTGTGGATGAAGCCCGAACTGCACCAGGCACAGCACCCGGACGTGCCGCCCGAGGTGGCCGCCGGCCACGCCGTGGCGTTGCTGCAGCAGCGTGCCGCCGACAGCCCGCGGTGGTTCATCACGATGCCCACGGAGCGCGAGCCGGGCGTGCGCGTGTCGTGGGCCAACCCGCCGGGCGTGAAGCCGAAGAACGGGCGGGGGCGCTTCTCGTCGGCCATGCTGGAACCGGCCACCGGCGCGGAGATCAGCGAGGCCCGTGAAACCCGCGGCGGCGAGTTCTTCTACCGGCTGCACTTCGACCTGCACTACATGCCGGCGATCTGGGCGCGCTGGATCGTGGGCGTGTGCGCGATGTTCATGCTGGTCGCCATCCTGTCCGGCATCGTCACGCACCGCCGCATCTTCAAGGACTTCTTCACCTTCCGCCCGAAGAAGGGCCAGCGCTCGTGGCTCGACGCGCACAACGCCACCGCGGTGCTCGCGCTGCCGTTCCACCTGATGATCACGTACACGGGCCTCCTGACGCTGATGTTCATGTACTTCCCCGCGGGCGTGCAGGCCGTCTACAGGGGCGACCAGGAGACCTTCTTCGCCGAGATGTTCCCGTCCGGCGGCGATCGCAACGCCAAGCCGTCGGGCGAGGCCGCGCCGCTCGCGGCCGTGGGCCCGATGGTGGCCGAAGCCCGTGCGCACTGGGGCGGCGCGCCGGTGGGCCGCATCACGGTGAACAACCCGAACGACGCGCGAGCCACCGTCGCCATCACGCGGCAGATCGGGCAGGCCACGCCGTCGATGTCCTACAACACACCCACGGTGATCTTCGACGGCCCGAGCGGCCGGCAGTCGAAGACCATCGGCGACGAGCCCAGCGGTGCGGCGGAAACCCGCGGCGTGCTCTACGGGCTGCACATCGCCCGCTTCTCGTCGCCGTTCCTGCGCGGCCTGTTCTTCCTCTCCGGGATCGCCGGCTGCCTGATGGTGGCGACGGGTGTGCTGCTGTGGGCCGTGAAGGAACGCCAGAAGTACGCGAAGGCGATCGCGAAGGGCGGGCGCGCGGGCTTCGGCGTGCGCCTCGTCGACGGCCTCAACGTCGCCGCCATCGGCGGCCTGCCGATCGCGTTCGCCGCCTACTTCTGGGCGAACCGGCTGCTGCCGGTGGGCCTGGAGGCGCGTGCCGACGTGGAGATCCGCTGGTTCTTCATCGCCTGGGCCGTGGCCGCGGTCGCAGGCCTCGCATGGCCCACGCGCCGCCTGTGGCAGCTGCTCCTGACGGTCGGCGGCACGCTGCTGGCCACCATCCCGCTGCTGAACGCCGCGACCACGGCCACACACCTCGGCGTGACGCTGCCGAGCGGCCAGTGGGCCGTCGCGGGCTTCGACCTCGTCGTGTGCGCGCTCGGGCTGTCGCTGCTGTGGGCCGCCTGGTTCGTGGGCCGCCGCGCCGCGAAGAAGGCGGCCGCGCCGCGCCCCGCGCCGGCCGTGGGGGGCGAGATGGCGGAGGGGGTGCGGTGAGCGCGGTCGTGTGGGCCGTCGTGTCGCTCGTCGCCGCCTTCGGCGGGTTCGTGGCGCTGAGCCTCGCGATGGACCGCCATCACGAGCAGGTGTTCGGCCGTGGCGCGGGCCTGCCGCGCCGGCGCCGCTGGGCGCTGCGCCTCACGGGCACGGGCGCCTTGGGGGTGTCGCTCGCCGCCTCATTGGCGGCGCAGGGGCCGACCCAGGGCTGGGTGTTGTGGTGCGGCGTGCTGACCGTCGCGGCCGTGGGCCAGGTGCTGGCCCTGACCTGCGCGCCGCACGGCTGATCGATCGTCAGAAGGATTCCCAGTCGTCCGTGCCGGTGCTGGATGCGGCGGCGGGCTTCGGCGCGATGGGCGCCGGGGCGGGCAGGGGCTTCGGTTCGGTCTTCGCGAAAGCCGGGCGCACGACGTTCGTCGCGCGGTTCGGTCCCCGGCGCTCGACCTTCGGTGCGGCGACGGGGGCTGCAACCGGCGCAGGGGCGGCCACCGCCGGCGCGGCCGGGCGCACCTCGCCTTGACCCAGCTTGAAGACGGACACCGCGGTCAGCAGCGCCGATGCCTGCACCTTGAGGCTTTCGGCGGCGGCCGCCGATTCCTCGACCAGTGCGGCGTTCTGCTGCGTGGCCTGGTCCATCTGCGTGACGGCTTCGCCGACCTGCGCGACACCGCTGCTCTGCTCGGTGCTGGCCGCGCTGATCTCGCCCATGATGTCGGTCACGCGGCGGATGGCGCCCACCACTTCCTGCATCGTGATGCCGGCCTGGTCCACGAGCGTGGTGCCTTGCTCGACGCGTTCGACGCTGTCGCTGATGAGGGTCTTGATCTCTTTGGCCGCTTCGGCGCTGCGCTGGGCCAGCGAGCGCACTTCACCGGCCACGAC